>Ga0209541_10000963_pt1 | contig 57267 bp, 51 predicted proteins | sample RifCSPlowO2_01_FD_184027 | JGI IMG/M metagenome (GOLD analysis project Ga0209541, IMG submission 184027) | Groundwater microbial communities from Rifle, Colorado - Rifle CSP2_plank lowO2_0.1 (SPAdes) (version 2) | ecosystem: Environmental > Aquatic > Deep subsurface > Groundwater | place... | reverse complement strand
CATCAGCTCTTCTTCTTTTTCTGGTAGGTTTACTATTTTTCTTTCTGAGTAATACAACGTCATTGGTGAACTGCTTGTCAATAATCTATCCCCTGGGTTTGAGTTTTCTTTTATCCATAAACTTGCTTGCTTAAGCTGTAAGAATGAATCTTTTTTTCCATTTATTGCATTATCTGCTTTTTTTATTTGGGTAAATGATATTAATAGTAATAGAATTATAATTATTGCAAAAACTATTCTTTTGTCTGTAATTTTTATTAAATATTCTTTTAATTTGTATATTCCTAGTGCTGTTATAATAAATAAAGGTATGAATGTTGGCATAATATATCTATCCTCGAAATGCCCAACTATTTTTATTATTATTAAGAATGATAAAACTAACCAAAGAAATAGGAATAATAATTTTTTTGTCTCTTGATCTGGGGTTTTAATTACCAAATCTATTCCAATTATTAATTTATAGAATACAATTATTACACTAAATATAAAAATTATTAAAAGCAAAGCATCTAAATAGGCTGGAAGATATTTTATGAATGTTAAAATATTTTCTGGATAATTTGCAGTCAATACATCTCCAGTACTTATTCCTTTTTTTATGAATTCTATTGTGTTATTATATAGAATTTTATTTAGAATAAATGTTGGCAGGAATGTTATAAAAGCTATTAATCCAAAAATATAAAACCTTTTTTCTTTAAACAGGTTTAATTTTTCTGTTATCAATAGGAATACTAAATATATAATGAATAAAGCTATTGTCTGATTGTATAGAAATACTCCTAATGCACCAAAAAATGCTGATAGGTAAAAACTTTTATTTTCTTTTTTTTTTATATATCCCTTAGTAAAAAAATAAACAGACAATACCCAGAAAGTTGGAGCTATACTATCTAATAAAATTCTTGATGTATAAAATATATGCAAATAAAATACAGATAAAAATAACGTGCTTATAATTCCTGTTTCTTTATTGAATAATTCTTTTGCTGTTAGATAAACGAATAATAAACCTATTGATGATATTATAACTTCTATTATTCTGTAAATTATTTCATATCCTAGATTTATTTTCATTAAAAATGCAAAGAATAAGGGCAGTAATAATGGTCTTGAAGCAAAAAGATTCATAAATAAGTCTCCAGTTGCAAAATATTTTGCCATTAATAGGTATTCAGCTTCATCCCACCATAAAGGCTGGTTTTTGGTAATTATTAAATAATACAATCTTATTATAATGCCTAGAAATAAAACTGCAAGAAAAATTAAATTATGCTTATCTTTTATCCACTCTTTTATTTTATCAATTTTCATTATTTAGTGGTTTCTATTCTTTCCCATGCATCTGTATATCTCTTTTTTAATAATCTATCTTCTAATTTAACAAGTACCCATATATAAAACCTTGTAAAAAATAATAAAGAAGTCCACAATAATTCTTTTATTGTTTTAGGATATTTTAATGCAGGAATTGTTCCTTTTATTATTTCATTTCTAAGAGATTTAACTTTTGGAAAAAATGGGGAATATTGTTCTAGAGTTTCATGTGCCTTTGCTGTTCTTTTTCTTTGTTTTATAAAATCTCCAATTGTTGTTGGATTTTTTACGTAAACTAATGCTTTTTCAGCATATCTAACTTTATAACCTTTCTTCATTGTTAGGTAAGGAATTATTGTATCTTCTGCTACATTTAGTGGGATATTTTTTGTTATATTATTTCTGAATGCAAATAAGTAGCCTGAACATTCTAAAAACTGATCTTTTTCATTGAGCTCTTTTCTTATTTTGTGTGCACCCGCGTCATACAGCAAATGGGCCCAGAAGCCGAGCATTGTTTTTTTTGAGTTTGTTGGCACCGGCCTTCCTGTAACACAAGCTACTAATGGATCTTTGAATTTATTTGTTATTTCATTTATTGCATTATCACTTATATATACGTCTCCGTCTGTGAATATCCAAATATCCCCTTTTAATATTTTGAAGATTAGGTTTAATGCAAAACTTTTGCCTTTTCCAGGGTCTTTAAAATATTTTATTCTTTTATTTTTCTTTGAGAATTCTTTTACTACTTGCTCTGTTTCTTTGTCAGGTGCCACAATTATCAATTCATATTTTTCCTTTATTTTATTTTTAATAATTGATTCTATGGCTTTTTTTACTGATTTAGGTTCTTTAAATGAGGTTATTACTATTGATATCATGAAATTAATTAAATTAAATAATTTTTAAGGCTTTTTATTCTATTCCTATGTTTTTTATATCTTCTTTTAATTGTGTTAAGTTTTTGAAATGTATTGTTTTTATTCCTAATTCTTTTGCATGGATTAAATTGCTTTCTTTATCATCTACAAATATAATATTCTCTGCTTCTGCATTTAATTTTTTTATTACGTATTTATATATTTTAGATTCATTAAATTTTTCCATACCAATATATGATGACACAAAGATTTCATCAAAGTATTCTTTAAGTTTAAATTTTTCTATTCTAAAATCTGCTGCTTCTTTTATTTCATTTGTCAAAGCAAATATTTTATATTTACTTTTAAGTTCTTTGATAAATTGTAAAACATCTTTAAATTCATAGTTATTTTTTCTTGTGAAATTTATCGCTTCTTCAATTTTTGGTTCTTTTTTTTGTTCTGTGAATAGATTTTTAAAATAACTTTTTTCATCTAGTTTTCCAGTATTTATTTCTTTAACATTTTTTATATGATAATTTTCCATTTCTTCAAAGTTTAAGTTGAATTCTTTAGAAAATTTTTCTCTTTGTTCTTTACTCCAGTGATTACTTAAACAAACTCCGCCTAAGTCAAATAATAGTATCTTCATATTATTCTTAAATCCTCAATAACTTTTTCTGGTGAGTCTTTTAAATTTAGACTATATTCTTTTGTAGGTATATTTAATTCTCCATAAATTCCCCTAATTAATGCATGAACTCTAAACTGATGAAAATGATTTGTGGTCCTTATACCATTATCTGCGATTTCAAATCTACCGTATTGTGGTATAATCACTAAATCATAATTTCTTACATGGCTTTTTACTGTTTCTTCAAATCTTTGACTTTCTTCATGAGCTGCTCCAGCCATAGTCCATATTAACCAATAGGCGTAATAATCTACTACACTTTTATCTGATAAAAAATTTGGTGTTTCTAATTCAGATTTGATTTTTTTTCCTAATGCCCTTAGACGTACTTGTCTTGCTTGTATGTCTGATAATTGTTTTGGACTACTTAGTCCTAATAATCTTAATTCATGGTCAATATAGTCATGAATTATAGTATAATTTGGTAAATGGCTACTAATATGTTTTATTAGTGTAGTTTTGCCAGTTCCTCCTCCACCTGAAAATGCTACTTTCATCTTTGTGTTGTATTTTATGTCCTTAATTAATATGGCAAAACCTTTTTAACCTTTTTGATAATTTTGAAAACAATGCCTGTTAAAATTATTATTAGTGATGTTGATGGTTGTTTAGTTAAGGAAGATAAAACTAAGCCTCCACTTTTAGAAGACTTAGATCCTCACATTAAGGACTTACAAGCGATAAGGGATTTTTTGTTAAATCATCCAGATGTAATATTTTCTATTTGTACTACTAGGTCTTTTTCTTCCGGCATTAGAATAGCTGAAATTGCTGGGATTAATGGTTTTTCTGCTTTTGAAAATGGTAATGTAATATATAATCCATTGACTGGAGAGTCTTACTTGTTAATTCAAAAGGAAAAATCATTGGCATACCTTCAACCCATACTAGATAAATTGAGACAATGGTATGGTACTATAGATGAAAATGTTCTTGCAGATGATTTAGGAATAAGTCAGGATAATCTTAGAAGGCTATCAGATAGGAAGACTTTGTTGACTTTTGAGATTTTACCATTTGATTCTCCACCTGTTTCAGGACATGATTTATGGCGAGCCATAGAAAAGAGGTTTTTAACTTCAGAAATAAGCGACATATTAGCTTCTGGAAATGTAAAAGTTGTACCTTCAGCTTCGGCTCTTGATATAAGTTTGAAAGTAGACAAGGGTTACGCTACAAGACACATTTTAGGGTTGTATGATTTGTCAAAAGAAAATGCTTTAGGCATAGGGGATAGTTATCATAGCGACACAGCTCTTTTAGCTGAAACTAATTATCAAGGTGTACCTTCAAATGCGAATCAAAAATTAAAAGAGGCAGTTCATGATACATCAAATGGCTTTATAGCTGATAAGCCATATGGAAGAGGAATATTAGATATACTGCATCGTTTTCTGTAAATTCTTTATTTTATAATTTTACATGGTAGATAAACTCCACCCTTACTTTCTACAACGTTAATTATGCTTTGTTTTTTTTCTTTATTACAAAATAATACTATGCAACCTCCAGATCCTGCACCACAAACTGAACCACCATAAGCACCCATATTTAATGCACTGCAGTAAACATCTTCTGTAAGTTTATTAATGAACTTTGGACTTACTTTTTTCTTTAGTTCATGATCTTTAACTAGTAATTTACCAAGTTTTTCTAGGTCTCCATGTTGTAATGTATCTCTTATATCTAAAATATTTTCTCTTTTTTCGAGACGAAGATTCGTAACCTCTTCTTCATTTTTTGTTAATATATTTTCTTGCTCTTCGTGTATATTACTTCCTTGTATTTCTCTACTCTCTAAGTAAAATAGGAGCAAGCTTTCTTCTATTTTTTCTAATATTGCAGGTTTAATATTCAAAGGTAAAACTGTTACATCAACTTTTCTGTTCTTACTGACTTTTTTAAATTCCATATAGTTAAATCCATTAGCAAATGCAGCTGCAAACTGGTCTTGATAGCCTCCTTTAATTATCATTAGTTCTCTTTCTATATGGTAAGATAAATATGCACATTCTATTGGTGTTGGCAGTTCTTTTCCTTTAATTTTAAATAAAGCATTAATTAGTGCTACTGAGAGAGAAGAGGATCCACCTAGTCCACTAACTTCTGGAACATTACTTTCAATTAGTATTTCTCCTTTAAAATCAGGGAATACTTCTAGTATTGTTGCTGCTATTATGTCTTCTTTTGCTTTTTCTTTAACGTTGTTTATTATATATTCTTTCTTAGCCTTATTATAATCTTTGTTCTCATAGAAAGAATTTATTATTATAACTTTTATTTCATTTGTACTTTCTAATTTTTTTATAGTACATTTGTATCTGTGTGATTCTAGTGTTGCGTTTACTATACATCCCCACCCTAATTTTTCTACGTAGTAATCTGTGTCTCCACCTTCTCCTAAGTGTATCCTTACAGGCGCGCTTGCTTCTGCTTCTTTTATATCTAATGGGTCTTTTTCTAAGTAGTCTTTGAAGAGTTCGTATTCTACTATATCTGATATTATATGTCCTATTGCAATGTGGGACTCTTGTATTCTTGGTGTGTCATTTGATGGAACCTTTATAGATAAATCTGCTAATGGTGCAGCTTTTCCTCCTTTTTGTCCTGTAAGAAGTATTGTTTTTGCGCCTCTTTTTTTAGCCATTTCTATGCCTTTGATTACATTTTTTGCATTACCACTTGTACTTAAAGCAAGTATTACATCTTTACAGTTTACTAAAGATTCAATTTGCTTTGCAAATACATTATCATAACTTGTATCATTTGCTATTGCTGTTAGTATAGATGTATTTGTTGTCAATGATAAACAGTCAACCATTGGCCTTGAAGGTATTCTGAAGTAATTTACGAATTCTGCAGCTATATGCTGAGCATCTGCGGCTGAGCCTCCGTTTCCAAATAACACCATTCTTCCACCTTCTTGATAGGATTCTAGTATCCATTTTGTTGCTAATTCAATTTGATCTATACATTCTTCTGCTAATTTCATTTTTACAAAGGAACTTTCAATTAGGTCTTTTTTTATTTTTTCTTTCATTATCATTTTGTAGTATCCCACACGTCTAGGCCTTCCAAGTCAAAACTAAAATCTAAAACTCTTGCTCCATTTTCTTGAAGTTTTCTTACAAGCAGCGGTTCTTTATTTGGTTCAGCGTAAAATAGTATATGACCACCCCCACCAGCACCATTTATCATTCCACCTATTGCTCCATTTTTTTTTGCTATTTCATATATGTGTTCTATATATTGTGTTGAAATATTCGGATTAAATACTTTTTTTATGTTCCATGCTTTATCCATTAGTTTTCCAAATTTTATTGTGTCTCCACTTTCCAGAACATCTTTCATTTCCATTGCAATATATTTTAGTTTATCTAGATCTTCTAATTTATTATTTTGCAGACTTTCTTTTTCTTGTTTTTTTAGTATTTCATTTGGGTTTATTCTTTTTCCTACATAAACTAAGACTAGGTGCTTTTCCAGTTCTCTTAATGTGTTTTTGCTAATTTTTAGAGGTGTTACTATTACTTCTCCATCTTTTTTGAATTCTATTGAATTTATTCCTCCAAATGCTGAAGAATATTGGTTTTGTTTTCCTCCATAAATTCCTAATTCTTTTGAGGCTATTTCATAAGCGGCTTCTGCTATTTCTTTTTTGTCTAATGTTTGTTCTCTTAATTTGTATATTACTCCTATAACTGCTGTTGCAATTGCCGCATTTGTCCCTAATCCACTGCTTGGTAAGATATCATTTCTTAGGAATATTTCCTTGTTATTTATTTGCAATTTTTTTATTATAGCCTTTACTAAATCAAAATCCCCTTCAAATTTTATACTCTTTAAATTTGGAAATTCTACAGTATTTTTGTTTTCTAAAGTAATTTTTATACCTTCATCATATGGGTGAAGGCTTACATATGAATATTTGTTAATTGCTGCATTTATTACAAAGCCCCCATTTTTTTTATAGTATTCAGGTACGTCTGTCCCACCACCACAAAATTCTATCCTATGGGGTGACCTACTTCTTATAATAGTCATAATTTCTTCCTCCAATATTCAAGCATATCTTTTAGTGTTTTTTCTATGGGTATTTTTTGCTCCCAACCTGTATCTGCTTTTATTTTTGATGAATCTCCATAAATTATTGGTTCATCTGTTGGTCTCATTAATTTTGGATCTTGATAAATCTCAAATTTTACATTTGTCAATGATTTTAGTATTTCTAGTATGTCTTTGATTAGATATGCTTTGCTTCCGCTTATATTATATGCTTCTCCATATTTTCCTTTTTCTAATAACAGCCAGAATGCATTTATCATATCTCTTACATCAGTGATTGCTCTTCTTGTGTTTAGGTTTCCTACATGCATTACTGGTTTTTGCAATCCTTTTTCTATCATAACAATTTGTTTTGTAAAATCTGAACAAACATCATTAATTTTTTTAGGACCAGTTGTATTAAATATCCTTGCTGATATACTCCTAATTTTGAAGTTTTGAAAGTACTGATAAGCTAATAATTCTTGCGAAACTTTGCTTACACCATATGGATGTAAAGGTTTTAATTCTCTAGATTCTTTTACAGGAACTTCTTTTTCATCAATATAACCGTATTCAGCACTTGAGCAGGCGTTTAATATCACTGGATCTAATTTTAATTCTTTTACAGATTCAAAGAGGTTTATTGTACCTATAACATTTACTTCCATAGTAAATTCAGGCCTATCCCAAGATACTGTAGGATAACTCTGTGCAGCTAGGTGACATATTGCTTCTGGTTTGAATAGGTTTATTATATTTGTTAACTTGTTTCTATCTCTAATATCGCACTCCATGTAAACTGCTTTTTTATTTAATTCTCTTATATCTGTTGTTGGAACAAAGTCTATGCCTAATACGTCATGGTTTTTTTCTGTAAGAAAATCTAGAATATGACATCCCATCATTCCGCCTGCACCTGTAACTAATATTCTCATTTTGATTTAAAGTATTCCTCGCATTTTTTAAAACGTTCTGGTGTTCCCATGTCTTCTATAAATTCATTTGTTACGTAACCTAATATTCTTAGATTCTTCTCTATGGCTTTAGGATATATTTCTGTTTCAAATGTGAATATTTCTTTATCCATTAACTCTATTATTTTTGGTTCTATTATGCATAATCCTGAGTTAGATAGATTACCTGCTCCTGCATGGTTATCATGTTTTGATATAAATTTTATTACTTTATTGTTTTTATCTATTTTAATTATGTCTGAGTCATGTGGGTGGTCTGTTTGAAATAAAGTTATTGTCATATCTCCTTTGTTTTCTTTATGAAATTTTATGATTTTTTTTAAGTCTATGTCGCATAATAAGTCGCCAGATATATAAACAAATGTTTCATCAATGTAATTTTTTGCAAATTTTATTGCACCCCCACTTCCTAATGGCTGTGGTTCATTTGAATGTTTTATATCAATTTCAAATTCTTTTCCGTCTTTGAAGTATTCTATTACTTTTTCTGCTTTATAACCATTCATCATAATAATTTCTTTTATGTTATTATTTTTGGCCCAGTCTACTAGATAGTGTAGTATTGGTTTTCCACATATATTTACCATTGGTTTTGGTATATCTTTTGTTAATGGATACAATCTTGTTCCTTTTCCACCAGTATTGATAAATAGTTTCATTTTATTTCAATTAACTATTGTTTTTGATTTGCTTCTTTTATTATGCCTTATTTATCTAAAAACAGTAATTTTCTACATTTAAATGTAAAAGAATGGCTTATAAAATTTGTGAACTTTTGGTCTTTTTTATTTTTACTACCTATTAGTATATTGTTTTTGTAGGATTTCAGTAATTTAAGGCTTCAAAGGGAAATTCTTTAGGATCAATTCTTTTGCTTTTTCTTAGTATCCTATTGTGTATTTCTTCCAATAAACCTTCTCTGAGTATTCCTTGTTTTATAGCTAATACAGTCCATGCTGGGCAAAGAGGATCTTCTCTGTGTTCACTATAACTATGAGGATCATCATTTTTTGTTATTAATCCAGTATTGTAGTCTACTCTTGAGTATGCTGATCTTGTAGCGCATCCACCTTGACATAGGTTGTTAGCATATAAGTCACAGACATCAGGCGAGCAAACATATGTACCATGGCCTTGTGCAAATTCTTTTCTATATTTTCTTAATCTTTCACTATCAACAAGGTCTTTTAAGGAAAATCCACTTTCTAATACGTTTCCAAAAGTATATCGATCTGTTGCTTCTCTACCTGGAGATTCTGAACAGGCTGTTACATCACCATTTGCTCTTATATGAAGACCAGATCTGTTTCTGTTACATGTTTTATTATAAGTAAATGCTGCCCATGGCTTCCATTTTATATCATATAATTTTTCATCTACTCTTGCAATTAGATCATATAATACTTTAACATGAGGGGAATGTATACCTGCTTCTTGGTCTTCATTTTCTGCATTTCCGCAATAATGTACTGGAACAATAGAATGATCAAAACCTCTATCTGTTACCCAAATATGTAGATCAAGCATTCCATCAAATGTTGTATGATCTAATACAGAATTAACTACAAGTCTAAGTTTTTTAGTTTTTCCATAACCAACGTTAATTAGATTTCTGTAACCTTGCTGCATTTTATCAAATGCCCTAGTTTGATTTACTTTGTAGTCTTGTAATTCTGCTTCTAATGTATCTCCTTTTGTACACAAACCTACTTCATTCTCAGCAAATCTGTTTGCTATTTCTGGAGTTATTAATGCTACATCATCAAAAGTTAAAATTTTAATTTCTTTTCCATAAGGCCTTCCAGTTTTTCTTATCATTTCAACAACTCTAAAGAAATGATCTCCTCTGCTTCTTTGAGATCCTAATTCTTTATCTTTATACATTAGCGGCTCACCGCCTGTAAGCACAAAAAGTGTTGCGCCAAGTTCAACAGCTTCTTTTGTAGTTGATTCTAGAATTCTAAATGGCAAGTATTCTCTTTGTTCTGGACCAGATGAAGCAAAACACCATGTGCACGCAAAATTACAATTTTTAGTCAGCATGAAATCTAGGGATGTTAGTTTAGTTCCACTTTCTATCATACCAATGATTCTTTCTGGAGCTACACCACCCATTCCTGGATGCAGATCAACAACAGAACCTCTTAAGTTTCTTATACCCTTTATATCTTCTGGAGTTAATGCATAGACTTTTTCTCCTTCTTCTGGAGGCGTTAATCTTCTTGTAAATATTGGTTCTTTCATAAATAGATCTGGATGAAGCAATTTTTCCAATTCTGGAGTTATTGGTACTTTGCACTGAGGAACTTCTCTTAAAACACTTAATCCTTTTTCCATATAGAAAGCAAACGGTAATAAGCAATATTTATAAATTAAGTATACTTTTTTATACTTATGACATGTGAATTATTTCAAATTCAGAATTTATTGGGCAAAAAATGGACAATCTTAATCATGCAGGAATTATATTTTAATAAAGTACTTAATTTTAACCAGCTTAACAAGAAATTAAAAGTATCAACAAACAGGATTTTATCATATAGGCTGCGTGAACTTGTAAATAAAGGCCTTGTTTCTAGGCAAGTGATTAAGGAAAAACCAATTAATGTTCGATATTCTATGACAGAAAAAGGAAATGATTTAATGTTAATATTTAATACTGTTAAGCAATGGAGTGTAAAGAACAAGCTTACTTACAAAGGCTGTGTTGAAAAGAACTGCAATGAGTGTATTGCTTCTGTTAATCATAGTTACAAATAATTATTTTTTGTTTAGGACTTCTAAGTAAATTTTTTCTAGTGGATCCCAAGCTATGTTTTCATTTATGTAATTTTTAGCTTTATTATAGTTTGTTTCTTGCATACTTTTTCTTAATTTTTCATTTTCAATTAGCAGATTTACATACTCTGCTAATTTTTCTGTATTTCCATAATTAAATATAAAGCCGTTGTCTTTTTCTATTAAAAATAAACTTCCTTCAGTATTACTTGCAACTACTGCATTTTTCCTGAGCATGGCTTCAAGTGTTACTATGCCAAATGCTTCTGTTCCTGGCTCGCTTGGAAATAGAAATATTTCTGATGCATCCAAGGCTTTTAATTTATCATCTTCTGAAACTTCACCTAAGAATAAAATATATTTTTCAACTTTGTTTTCTTTTACCAGAGATTTTAGTCTTTTTAGATCCCCCCTGTCGTCACCCATGCATAAATATAAAACATTTGGATGCTTTTTTGTTATTGATGGTAGGGCTTTTATAATCTGATCAAAACCTTTGTATGGCAATAGTCTCCCTAATGATGAAATTACAAATTTGTTTTTTAGATTATATTTTTTTATGAATTCTTTGTTTTCTATTTTTCTAAGCCTGTCTTTAGGCACACCATCAGGATTAAATTTTATTTTATTTTCTTTAAAACCGTATTCTACCATCCAAATTTTTTGTGTAGAATTGACATCTATAGAAGCATCATAAAAGAAATGATTTATTGGGTATTCTATTAACTTGTATATTGTTCTTGCAATCTTTATAGGAATGGAGTAATTTTCATTTGCCAAGAAAGGGCCGTGTGGTGTGTTAACTATTTTTGTGTTCGTAAATATCTTTTTTAATACAACTGCGATATCTTGCTGTAGAAAACCAATACTATGAACATGAAGTATATCAAATTTGTATTTCATTATCTTTGGAATGAAATCAATATCAAATACCATGTAATATCTATATCTGAATATTGTTCTGCATCTATGAATATGCAAGCCTTGAAATTCTTCCTCTTTATTTTCTACAACTACTCCTTCTCTTCTGTCAGATGTAAAAATATGAACTTCATGCTTTTTAGCTAACTCTCTGGCTAGGTATAAACAATTATTTTCAGTGCCATCTTTGAATGGATAAAAATAAGTTACAACAAATCCAATTTTCATATTTTTTGTTTATTCATAACTTTTATATAAGTTATTATTTTAAGTTGTGTTATGAAAGTAGCAATGTTCAATTCTTTTAATCCGAGTAGGGAATATGCTTTTAAGATTTTGAAGGAATTTAAATCAATGAAAAAAAAAGATGTTGATTTATTTTATACACATTATGATGACCTGACTTTTAATGATCCTAATGTCAAGAAGATATGGCCTATGAGACTTCCTGTTTTCAGGCAGTTGTTTAATGATTATTTTTATTATCCAAGGAAAATTCCTAAGTATTATAATTTATATCATTTTACCAATCAAGGGACTTCCATGTATATGAAGCACTTGGATAAGTCAAAAAAGACTATTGTTACGATACATGATTTGGTTCCATTTACTAATGTTGTCAAGAATTCTTTTAGAAATATTGTTTTCAGAAGAATAATAAGGTACAGCAGGAATGCAGATAAGATAATAGCAATATCTGAAAATACCAAAAAGGATATTATTAAGTATTTAGGTATTAAAGAGAACAAAATACATGTAGTTTATAACGGAATTTCTCACGATGTGTTTTATCCTAGAAATAAAAATAGTATAAGAAAAAAGTTAGGAGTTAATAACAAATTAATTATTTTACATGTAACTGTTGATGAACCTAGAAAGAATATTCCAGTTATTATAGGTGCTTTTGATAAACTCAGAAGGCACTATAATAATTTGTTGTTTGTCAGGATTGGTTATAATACACAAGGAACTTTGGACTTAATTAATAAGCTTGGTCTTAGAGATCATGTTAAGTTATTTTCTTTTGTAGATGAGAAAGTTTTGGCAGATTGGTACAACGCTGCAGATGTTTTTGTTTTTCCATCTTCTTATGAGGGTTTTGGTCTGCCTCCTATAGAAGCAATGGCTTCAGGCTGTCCTGTTGTAAGTTCTAATGCTACTTCATTAGCTGAAGTTCTTGGAGATGCTGCTTTATTAGTAAACCCTACTAGTGTTGATGATTTATATGCGAAAGTGAAAAATGTTTTAGATGATAAGAAACTTAGAGATAGTCTTGTAAAAAAAGGATTGAAGAATGCGCAAAGATTCACATGGAAGAAATGCGCTCAGGGAACTTGGAATGTTTATGAGAAATTAATCTAATAATTCTTTGTAGATTTTTTCCAGATCTTTTGCTATTTTATCCCAAGTGAATTCTTTAACCCTTTCTCTTCCCTCTTTTTGAAGTTCTAATCTTAATTTTTTATTTTGTATTAATTCTGATATTTTATCTTTTAGGTCTTCTAGATTGTTGTCTTTAAATATTAGCCCTGCATTGTCTACAACCCAGGGTAGACCTCCTTGGTCAGATGTTATAACTGCACAACCTTGAGAGAATGCCTCCAGTACTGTTATACCAAAGGCATCATAATGGCTAGGATGTATAAAAATATCGGCTGCACTGTACGCCTCCATTTTTTCTTCATCTGTTATCTTTCCATATATGAATTTTATATTTTTAGTATTTTTAGCTAGTTTTTTTAGATTATTTAGCTCAGGTCCATTTCCCATGATTACAAATTTAACTTTTGGGAAATATTGTGCAGATCTAACTACAAGATCAACACCTTTGCTTTTATGAAGCCTACCAAAGTACATTGCGATGATTTCATTTTTATTTATTCTATGTTTTTGCCTGAATCTATTTTCGTCTCTTTTTTTCAATTGTTCTTTTGGAATTCCATTAGGTAATAAACGAATTTTTTTATTAGGAACGTTGAGTTCTTTTTCCAGCCATTCTATTTCCGGTTTTGTTACTGCCAGTATTCTGTTAAATCTTTTTAGTATTATTTTTCCTATTGTCTTGTCAAATATCTTTGCTGCTATTTCCAGCCATTTTTTTCTTTGTCCTGGATAATTTGGCCAGTGTGGTGTTAGAACTGTTGGTTTTTTAGTAAATAGGCAGGCTGCATTATGTGGATTTCTATATGCGTGTATGTGAATAATATCAGACTTAGATTTTCTTACAATATTGAATACGCCTGGAAAGAATGATGCAAAGTCACCTATCTTGAATAATACTTTAACTCTTCTTATATTTATTTTTTTGTATATTTCTTCTGGTTTGTTAATTCTTCCTTCCCTGCTTAAATTAGATGTTATAACTTCTACTTTATGTCCTTTTTTAATTAATTCTTCAGCAAGGTATTGAACGTGTTTTTCCATCCCTCCTTCTATAGGATAAAAGAATGACGTTATAAAAGTTATTTTCATACATATTAAACAGTAGAAATATTTATTTACTTTTTTATTCTAGCTGCAATTACTACACCATTTCCTAAATACATGATTTTTTTAGGCAATATATTATCTATAAATGCAATTATGCCATAATAAGGCTCTGCATAGTCTGCTCCAAACATAATCATTGTTCTTTTTTTATCTATTATTTCAAAGTCTTTAGCTTCTAGTTTTTCTTTTAATACATTATATGGCATTACATTTATGTGTTCCTCATCTTCTTCATCAACATGCTTTTCTTTTACTTTTTCAATTGATTTAGGTTTAAAGACATATCTTAGCAGTTTGTAAATATCTTTCATCAGATATTTTTCATTTGGTGTTGATAGTATTAAATAGCCACCTGGTGTCAAATGTTTTTTTATAGTATCTAAGTGACCCTCAAAATTAGCTAAGTGTTCTGCAACTTCACTAGATAATACAATGTCAAATTTTTCACCAAGATTTAAGTTTTCTATATCACCAACAATAAATTTGCAGTTTTTTATATTCATTGAATTTAAGGACTCTATGGTTTTTTTGCCTAAGTCAACACCAACAAAATTCGTTATCTTTTTACTGTAGGTCTTATTGAGATTTATAATATCATTTCCATTTCCACAGCCTAAGTCAAGAACTTTGTTGTTTGATGGCTTTAAGTATTTTCCAAAAAATTCTTTTATTATTTTTACCCTTATTACCTGATTAATGACTTCTGTTATGTTATGATATAAGTAATCTACTCTATAATCTTCTAATGTTTTTTCTGAATAATATTTTTTTAGGTCTTTAATTTTCATATATTGGAATAAGACTTTGTACTTTTAAATCTTGCCAATTTCTGCATGGTTTTTATTTATTTAGTTAACAGATACAACAACTTTTGGAAAGTTATTTAAACTGCAGAGTTAACTTTTTTTCATGGTTTTTGAGGACTTAGTGAAACCTTGGGATGCAAAGAGGCACCCAGCAAGATTATTGTTTTTTGGTTTGTTATTTGCCTTTTTTTCAATAGCTTTTAGTCTTTGGATATTTCCAGAATATACCGGGCTTGTTATGGTATTTCTTGTTGTTTTGATGACAACACCATTAATGTATCTTACTTTAATTAGCGAGGAGCAGGAGGAGTTCAGGACTGATAATGAGTTATGGCTACTTAAGGAACATGGCAAAGTCATAACGTTTTTGATGTATTTGTTTTTTGGCTTAGTAATAGGGTTTTCTCTTTTCTATATTTTATTTCCTGAGAGAGTTGTAACTGAAGTGTTTAGTTTGCAATTATCAACTATAGAAAGAATAAATGCAAATCAAGTTAGTGGAAGTATTGTTTCAGTTGATACTTTTGCTACAATATTATTAAATAATTTGAAGGTTTTGTTTTTTTGTTTATTATTTGCTGTATTTTTTGGTGCAGGCGCTATATTTGTACTTGCTTGGAATGCTTCTGTAATAAGTGCTGCTATAGGTACTTATGTAAGAAATAGTCTTGCAAAATATGCAACTTTGTTGGGCTTTAACAATGTAGCTGTACATTTTAATTTATTTGTGACCGGGTTATTAAGATATATGCTGCATGGAGTATTTGAGATTGCTGCTTATTTTATAGGAGGTTTAGCTGGTGGTATAATTTCCATGGCAATAGTTAATAAAGGAGTGAGAATGATGAAGCTTAAAAGAATAATAAAAGATTCAATTTTTTTAGTTGCAATAGCGATATTTTTATTATTCATAGGTGCATTTGTAGAAGTGTTTATAACGCCTTTAATATTTTAACATGAACAATAAAGAATTAGAAGCTAGGAAAGAGAAAATAATTAAATTTGTTAAAGAAAAGAAGAACTTGATACAGTATATATTATTAATTGCCATTTTGTGGCTTGCTTACTTTATTCGTTCTCAGAATTGGGGTTTGCTTAGGGATGCTACTACAGGAAGATATATTTCTTTAGAGCTTGATTCAACTTTGTTTTTGAGGTATGCTCAGTATATTGCTGAACATGGTAGGCTTTATGCAGTTGATGTAATGAGAAATTATCCTTTAGGTGTGAATATTGATTTTGGTGTTTTTACTTCTTATTTTGTTGCTTATATGTATAAAATCGTGCATGTATTTGTTCCTTCTTTTACTGTAGAATTTGCAGATGTAGTATATCCTACTGTAGCTACAGTAATTGCTGCTTTGTTTTTATTTTTATTTGTCAGAAGATTGTTTGATTACAGGGTTGCTTTATTATCTTCTTTGTTCTTAGTTACAGTTCCTACTTTTTTGTATAGAAGCATTTCTTCTGATCACGATATACTTGGTATTATGTTTATATTCATGACACTGTATTTTTTCATTGTCGCATGGCAATCTAAAAAAATTAGAAATAATATTATTTTTGGAGTTTGTGCTGCATTTACTAGTATTCTTGGTTATAATACTGCAGGCAATATGGCAATATTTTTTATGATTGTTGGTATATTCACTTTGATTCATATTTTGCTTGATAGTGTCAAGAAGAGTGATATATATGTTTATTCAACTTGGTATTTGGTTAATTTTTCTGTGTTGTTGGGAACTGGAAAATTAACATTAAATCGTTTTTTATCTGACCACACCAGCAGTCTACCTGCTACTATTGTATTTTTGACTTTATGTGCTTATTTATTATTCAATATTAAGTCTATTAAACATAATAAGTTTATTCAGAAATTATTAACAAAAGTCCCGCAAGGTTTTGCTGCTTTTTTTCTTGTTATTGTCTTTAGTGTATTATTTTTAATTTCTTTTTTTGGCTTTGATTTTTTCATGGCTATGATAAGGGGATTTTTCAGTATTTTCTCCAGCGCTTTTGTTGGTAATAGGTGGGCATCTACAGTTGCTGAGAATAGAAGAATTTTTGTCATTGATTGGTTTTCTTCTTTTGGCTGGCTTCTTGTATGGTTATTTATTATAGGCTTAATAATACTTTTATATAAATTAGTAAAACATCTTAAGGATTATAAGAAATTGTTTTATGTTTATGTTACTTGTGTTTTGGCTTTTATATTTTCTAAATACTCAGAGGGCAGTATACTGAATGGAAAGAGCTTATTGTCTAATATTCTTTTTTATGGTTCTATTATTGTATTGGTTGGTTATACTTTATATTACTATGTTAAAAATTATTATGAAGCCGGCATCAGCAGCACAATATTTACAATAGAATTAGACCCACGTTACACTTTTATCTTAGTGATTGCTTTGATAAATATTGTTGGAGGCACCTCTGCTATAAGATTATTTTTTGAGCTATCTACTTTTGTGGTTATTTTTTCATCATTTGCTTTGATTTATATTGTGGATTATTGTCTGAGCTTAAAATATACTTTATTAAAATATCTGGCAGTGATATTATTTGTATTTGTTTTGTTTAATCCTTTCTCTTTTGCCAAAGGTATTATTTTTGAAGACATTCAAAGCTCTTATAATCAAGTTAAATTTAGTGGTCCTGCTTATCATTCACAATGGCAGAGTGCTGGCAAATGGGTTAGAGAGAACACTCCTAAAGATGCTGTTTTTAATCACTGGTGGGATTATGGTTATTGGGTTCAATCTGGATTTGAGAGGACTACTGTTACTGATGGCGGCAATAGGATTGGATGGTGGAATTATTTAACTGCTAGAAATGTTTTGACTGCGCCTAATGACAGCGATGCTCTAGGTTTCTTATATGCACATAATGTAAGTTATCTTTTGATTATAGGTGACGAAGTTGGAAAATATTCTGCTTATTCATTGATAGGTTCTGATAAAAATTTTGATAGATATTCTTACCTTACTTATATGGGATTAGATTCTTCTTTATCTAAGGAAACTAGAAACGGTACTTTGTTAGTTTACACAGGTGGCTATCCTTTGGATGAAGATTTTGTATATAATAGTAAAGTTTATCCAAAAGGTACAGCTATTATAGGTGCTTTAATTCCTTTAGTTAACACTGTTGATAACGAAGGTAATGTTGTTTCTGCTTCTGTAATGCAACCTAAAATTGTATTGCAGTCACAAGGGGAGCAGTTGCAGTTAACCGTTAAGTGTTTATATATTGACAAATTATATTATTTTGGTACTTATGATTATGGCGGTTGCATAAAGGTAATTCCTGCCGTGCAGGGAAATCAGCTTAATAGACTAGGAGCAGCTATTTTTGTTTCTAGAAGAGTATCTGAATCTATGTTTGCTAGATTATATTTATTTGGTCAAGATAGTAAATATTTCAATTTGGTTTACGATGATAGTTCAAATATTCCTTTAGGTTTGTACAATGGAAGAAGCCTTGGTCCTATAAAAATATGGAAAGTTAATTATCCTGATGGTTTTAGTTTGGATAAAAGTGAGTATAATTATTATACAAGAAGAGAATTTCCTGATTTGTCACTTACTCAGTTTTAGTCAGTTATATTTATAAATGATATTTCTTTTATTAATTTATGAGAGAAAAACTTAAAATTCTTTTCAGAGATGGCTGGCTTTACTTGCCTATATTTGTAATGTCTATTTATTTTTTATATAGACTTGTAGATCAATCACAATTGTTGTTTTATTTTCCTAGGGATTATGTTAACGATATAAGTTCTTATATGGCACAGTTATTTTTTTTACGTGAGTGTGGTTTTCTAAATTTTTGCCAATACTGGTATAATGGTTTTATATCTTTTAGCTTCACGCCACCTGGATGGTTTTTATTTGCATTACCTTTTTATTATTTATTTGGCGATGTAAAAATTGCGACATACTTTACTATGGTTTTGTCTTTTGTTCTTGCTTTTTTAGTTATATACTTCGGAGGCAAGCGCTTTAGGCTTTCTAAACTTCAAAGAGTTGCTTTTTTTTCATTTATGTTTATGAATGCTTTGTCTATTGGTAGTTTTATTAGGCTTGGAAGAGTCCATGAATTATTTACTTGGGTTTGGTTTTTGCTATTTTCTTTTTTAATCTTGTATTACAGAGAGAGGAAGCTTGACTGGAAGTCTTTGTTTATAATCCCTTCTTATAGTTTGATATTATTGTCTTATTTAAGCATAGCTGTAATATCTTCTTTATTATTTTTAGGTTTGTTTATTATAAAACCAAAGAAGGAAAAAATACTTGTAGCATTTTATTTTTTGGCTTCTTCGTTGCTGACATCTTTCTGGTTTGTTCCTTTTATAAAATCTGTTTTTGTATCTAGCGCCATTCCTGCTTTGACACAAAATCTTTGGCTGTGGCAGTTTAGAAGTGATCTTATATTAACTAATTTGGCTGCATTTTTATTTCCATTGGCTTTTCTTATATTATTTTATTATTATTGGTCTTCCAATAATAAACCTAGAAATGAGATATATTTTTTTGCTCCTGTTGTTATTTTAGGTATTTTATATCTTTTTAGGTTAACTCCATTTATACCTGTTTTTAGAAACATATTTCCAGATCCCTATCTACCGTTTTTCTTGTTCTTTTCTTTGTTTTTCTTTTTTAAAATAGATTATAGTAAAATAGACATTAAAGTAGTTAAAATTTTACCATTTGCTTTGGTTTTTTTAGCTTTGATTAGTATTACTATAAATATTTTACATACCCCAAGTTTTGTAGTACCAAATGATAAAGCAAATCTTGAGTTGGAAGGCTTGTTTTCTAAATTTAATGGAAGCTTCTTAATGTTTGGAGATTATCCAAGAACTATTTATGCAAAGGCTATTTATTCTTATGTTCCTATTTATTATGGCCTTTCTACACCTTATGGGTGGTATCCTGAGTTAAAAGAACCAAGTTATTTTGATACTTTTAAGAATCTTAAAAAATCTGATTTAAGTGATTGTGGTTCATTTATTCATGATATTAAGTTTTTAAATACAACACATGTTATTGGATACAGGGAGACTTGTGGTAAATTTAGTAAGTGCAATTTAAATTTTTTAGAAAATAGCGGTAATTTTTGTTTGTATAAAGTTTAATTTCTTGTTGCTATAAATATTATATCAGGCATAGGGAGATATTTATCAGCCCTTATAGTTTTAATGACTTTGAATTTATTTTTTTCTAGCATGGAAACCATATCATATTTTGTTCTGTAATATACTTGTTCACCATAATTTAGACTTCTGTCTAGTAAAACAGTAAAGGCATGTTTTAGTTTTATGCTTTTATCTATATCAAGTATTATAAGCTTACCATTTTTATTTAATTTTTCATATAGTTTTGATATTAAGTCTTCTTGGTCTTCATATTTTAAATGATGCAAGAAATCTGTCATAACTATTGCATCGAATTTTTGCAATTTATATTTTGTAATATCTGCTTCTATAAATTTTAGGTTTTTATTTTTTCTTTCACTTTTTTTTGCTGTATTAATTCTCTTGGATGATAGGTCCATACCAATTACTTTTCTTTGTTTTGACTTTAGACACAAAAGATTTGCTAGCATTCCATAACCGCAGCCAAGGTCAAGAATTGTGCCTTTTTTAGGTGTTTTTTCTTCTATTGTATTAAAAGGACATAACCTCCATCTTAATTTCATGTATATTTTATCTATTAATTTTATATCTTTGTACTCTTTTATTATGTCTTTTATTTCAGTCATGTTTTTCTTCATAGTGCCAAATATAAAAACCTTTTTATATTTCTGAACTTATTTAATTTCATGGAGAAAAAAGAATGGTATTTTTTGCTGTTTCTGGTATCTTTGTCTTTAATTTTACGTTTCATTTATCCAGCTTTAACTGTTTTTGATCATGAGACAGTTTCTTTCTTTGATATTGCTAAATCTATAAGTTTTTCCAATCCAATTCTTTTTGGTTACCACACATTTGAAACATTTGGTCCTGCTATTTATTATATTTATTACTTTTTATCTGAGTTATCCAGCAATTACTTGATTCATGTTTACTTTATTGCTTTTTTTAATGTTTTAGCAGTGGTTTTATCTTTTTTCTTTGTAAGGAAGTTTTTTAATTTCAAAGCAGCAGTAGTATCTTCTTTGTTGTTTGCAACTTCAATTTGGCATTTATATTATTCCAGATCTGTATGGAACCCTAGTTATATACCTTTTTTATCTGTATTATTCTTTTATAGTTTTTTCAGTGTTGTTTGTAAAAAAGAGTATAAATTTACCTTACTTTCTTTTCTTTCATTTGGTCTAATGCTTCATTTTCATATATCTGCTTTATTGTTATTGCCTTTTTTCTTATTTTATTTAAGATTTTTTAGAGATAGAAATTTCTGGAAATATTTAATTTTAGGAGTTTCTTTGTTAATTTTAACATTATTGCCAATAATATTTTATAGTTTTATGAGCGGGGAGAATGTTATTTGGAAATCATTATCTTATGGGTTTGTTCAGACTAAGTCAGGTTTTATTTCAAATGCATTTGAGTCAATTGTTTTTCCATTTATGATTATCACTCCATTTAGTTCTAATTACTTCAATGGAACAGAGGTTTTTTATGGTTCTATATTCAATTTCTTTATTTATTTAAGTGTTTTAATTTTAAGTATATTATTTATTTTCGGCTTGGTTTTTATTATTAAAAAATATAAAGATAAAAAATATTTTTTATTGCTGTTTTCTTTATTGCTTGTTATATTTTTATATATAATTAGAAGTAAAAGTGTCTCGCCACATTATTTTTTAATATTGTATCCAATAAATTTTGTTATTGCTGGCGTTGGTTTTTCTTATTTGATTGATAAATATAAATTTAAGAACATTTTATATGCATTATTTGCATTTGTTTTATTAGTTAATATTATTCTATTTTCTTATCACTTATACATTTTGTATAATAATGGTGGCACTAATGGTGCTTACGGTATTTTATACAAAGATAAATTAGATGCTGCTAAGTTTATTATTGATTTAAATGATAGAAATGTGATATTTTATAAACATGGTAATTTAGGTATGCTATCAATATTTAATGACTTAAATTATGATGTTGATGTTAAATACATAAATAATTATGAAGATTTATTAAAATCTAACGGTGTTATTATACTAGATAATTATAGCCGCGTAGGTTATTCAGGTTTAAATTCAGAAGAACGTGAATTTTTTTCTAAGCATGAAATAAAGAATTTTCATGGTAAGTTGTACATTATGAAAATTTAATTCATTTTCCTTGCTATAAATAATATAGATGTTCCAAAAGGCAGATTAATTTTGTTTATTATTTTTCCTTCTAATAATAAATAATATTTCAATATGTTATTAATTAATTTATTAGTTTTTTTAATATCTGAATCTACTTTTGGATTAAATATTCTTTCTAAACTAGCTATAATTACTAATGGAAGAAATGGTAGTGCATTAAGGTAGGTTATTTTTTCTATTTTTATATTTAGATTCTTACACATCTTTATAATTGCTTTTTTATTATATCTTCTTATTCCGTGCACTTGATTATCATGTTTTCTTTTTAGTATATTAAATGCTGGAAGCCTTATTACTATAATTCCATTTTTCTTACATACTCTTTTTATTTCTTGTAATGCTTTGTTATCATCTTTTATTCCTTTATGATATAGAACTTCGAAGCTTGTTACTAAGTCAAATGTATTATCTTTAAAAGGAATTTTTTCTGCTGATGCTATTTTTACATTTTTAACTTTGTTTAATTTGCAGAATTTTATTGCTTCTTTTGAATAGTCTATTCCATAGACTTCGCCAAATTTTCTCATGATTTTTATATTGTAACCAGTTCCACATCCAACGTCTAGAATTTTTATTTTTTCATTGTTTTTTATATAAGATCTTATTGTAGTAATAAATATGTGGCGCATTCCTGCATACCACCAATGCTCGTCTTCAAGTTCGTAAATATTTTTATATTCTGTTATTTCCATCTATGGATTTCTTATTAATAAACTTTATAAAGCTAACTTGGTTTTTTGGATTTATGGATCACAATGGTTTTTATAGAAATAAGAATATTCTAGTTACGGGTGGTTATGGTTTTATAGGAAGCAATTTGGTTTGTAAACTTGTACGCCTTGGAGCCAATGTTACTGTTGTTGATTCTTTTCTTGAAAATACAAGTGCAAATAAAAAAAATTTGGAAGAAGTGGAAGGTAAGTTTGAATATATTGCAGGAGATTTATGTGACTCTAAAGTTGCTGATACTGCAGTTCAAAATAAAGATTTAATATTTCATTTGGCAGGAAATACTGTACATGGAATTTCTATGTCTAATCCCAAATTAGATTTAGATGTTAATGTTTTATGCACTATTAATATTTTGAATGCATGCAAAATTAATAATAAAAATACTAAAATTATATTTACTTCAACCAGACAAGTATATGGAAAACCAAATTATCTTCCGGTAGATGAAAAACATGGTTTAAATCCACCAGATGTCAATGCTATAAATAAAATTGCTGCGGAAAATTATCTTTTGTTATACGATAATGTTTATGGAATTAAGTCATTAATATTTAGATTAACTAATACTTATGGTCCTAAACAAAGTATGAAGTTACATTTAAAGCAACTTGTTCCTACTTTTGTAAGATTAGCTATGGAAGAGAAAGATATAACTGTTTATGGTAATGGCGCTGAACTTAGAGATTTGAATTTTGTTGATGATGTTATTGATGCTTTGTTGATTGGTGGTGCATCAGAATTACATGGAGAAATTTTTAATCTTGGTGATACAAATTATAAATCACTTTTGGATATGGCTAAAGATGTAATTGATGTCAGCGGTAAAGGTTCTTATAAATTAGTTCCTTTTCCAGATGAAAGAAAGAAAATTAACGTAGGTGATACTTATTTAGATATATCTAAAATTAAGAATGTATTGGGTTGGCAACCAAAAACAGGTTTTAAAGATGGAGTTAAAAGAACACTAGAATATTTTAAAGGAAAGGAGGAACATTATTTTTAAAAATGATTCCTTTTGGCGACATAAAAAGGCAATATTTGTCTATTAAGGACGAACTTGATAAACATTTATTAAATGTACTTGGCAGTGGGATGTATATTTTAGGTGATCAAGTTAAACAGTTTGAGAATAGTTTTGCAAATTATTGTGGTAAGAAATATGGCGTTGGTGTTAATTCTGGTACAGATGCTCTTATACTTGCTTTAAAATTATGTAATGTTAAGCCGGGAGATGAAGTCATAACTGTTTCATTCACTGCAATACCAACTATATCAGCCATTTATGCTATTGATGCTAAACCTGTTTTTGTTGATATAGGTGATAACTATACAATGGATACTTCTCAAATTGAGAATAATATTACTGACAAGACGAAAGTTATATTGCCAGTTCATTTATATGGTAATGCTTCTGATATGGATCCTATTGTTGAAATTGCAAATAAATATAATTTGAAAATTATTGAAGATTGCGCGCAGTCTCATGGTACAATGTATAAAGGAAATAAAGTTCCGATTAGTGGCTTAGGTTGCTTTAGTTTTTATCCTAGTAAGAATCTTGGTGCTTTTGGAGATGGAGGTATGATTGTTACTGATGATATTGAATTATATGAAAAGCTTATTTTAATGAGAAATTATGGACAGAAGCAAAGGTATTATCAAGTTGTTGAGGGAATAAACAGTAGACTGGATGAAATTCAGGCTGCTATATTAAATTTAAAATTAAAATATTTAGATAAATGGAATTCAAGAAGGTCTGAAATTGCTAAAATGTATTTTGAAGGTTTGAAAGATAATAAAGATGTTGTTCTTCCATTAGACGCGGAAAATTCAGACCAAGTATTTCATCTATTTGTAATAAGACATAGAGACAGGGAAGGCTTAATGAATTATTTAACTTCCAAAGGAGTACAAACTTTAATACATTATCCAATTCCAAATCACCTACAAGAATACTATCTTAAGAATTTTGATAGAAGATTTAATCTTCCCAAAACCGAGGAATATTCTAAGGAAATATTATCTTTACCTATGTTTCCTGAATTGACTGATGAAGAAGTTGCTGAAATAATTAGGTTTATAAATGCTTATAGTTCTTTGAAATAGATGAAAATAAACCAAAGCATATCTACTTTTTTTCCTTCTTATAATGATGAAGGAACAATAGAATTAATGTACAACAGACTAACAGAAGTGTTGACGAAAATAACTAATAACTATGAAATAATAATTGTTGATGATTGTAGTCCTGATAGAGGAGGACAAATTGCTGATTCTATAGCTAAGAAAGATAAACATGTTAAAGTAATACATCATGAAAAGAATAAAGGTTACGGTGGTGCTCTTAGAAGCGGATTTAATAATTCTACAAAAGATTTAGTTTTTTACACAGATGGAGATGCACAATATGACGTTAAGGAACTAGTGAAGTTGGTGCCATACATCAATAAATATGATGTGGTTAATGGCTATAAAATGAAGAGGAATGATCCTTTTTATAGAAAATTATTAGGCTCAATATATCAGCATTCTGTGAAATTTTTATTTAATCTTAAGGTTAAAGATGTAGATTGTGATTTTAGATTAATGCATAGAAAAGTATTTGATAAAGTTAAGTTGACTGAGAGTACAGGTTTGATATGCACTGAAATGATGAGAAAAATACAGACAGCTGGGTTTACTATAAAAAATGTCCCTGTGCATCATTATCCTAGAGTTTATGGTAAGTCACAATTTTTTAGACCTAAAAGAATTATTAAGACACTTTTTGGCTTAGGAAAACAATGGTTTAAGCTTGTTGTTTTGAGAAGATTAGATTAATTTTGGAGTTTTTATTTGTACTGGTTTTGATGTTTTCATTATATTTCTAGGTAATTGAAGTAAGAATTTTTAAATAATGATAAAGGGAAAAAGGAAGCTATATAAATTTTTCTTTTATTATTTTAATTAAAATGGTAAAATCTAGAATATATCTTTTAAACACAGGTAATATTCAAAGGGAAAATGTGGAATGCATTCATGACAATTCTGTTCGTATTGATTATACTAAGGGTTTGAGAGAAGAAATAATTAGGGAACGTGCAGGTTTAGATCCAAAAATTACTTCAGGACAAATGTTTAATGTTTTATCCATAGAAACACCAGAGCAAGGAAGAGTTAAATTTGAAACAGGCTATGTTGATTACGTGGAACATATCTGTCATGCAAGAGCAGGCTTTGCTAATAGAAAACTTATCGATTCACGATTTAATGCTCTTTGTACAGAATCTATTAATAGGACTAGTGATGGTTTGATAGTTGCTTTAAGAAGAGAAAAAGATTTGCCACATGGTCCAGGAATTTATACTTGCGCTGGAGGGTATGGGGTTCATTTTAGGGGGCGTAAAACAGAAGGTGGATTTACTCCATTAAATAGGTCTGATCCATATGACGTTATTAGTTTTTATTTAGGCAGGGAACTGAGAATACCAGAAGATTCATTTACCATGAAATGGCTAGGGGCTTCAAAATGTTATGATCTTTCATTTGATTTACCAGTAAATTTCTTTACTCAATTGTCTCATAGTTCTTCTGATTTACTTAGACTTCGTCAAAAATCAAGCTCAGCAGAAGGTATTGTCTTGGATGATTTAATAAATTTTGTAGAGGATACTCCTGATTCTATTATTTCATTATTTGATTTAATAGATGTGCAAAAAGAAAAATTACCAAAAGATAGTCTTGGTATGCAATTTGGGGAAAATCCACACACAGGTAGACTTGGTATAAATGATGATTTTATAGCAGTTTTACTTCAACATTTAAGAGTATGTAATTCTGCAAGTTATAATGTAGCAGTGGATGTTCTTAATAATAAAAGATATGAAGTAGTACCTGTTGATTTTGAATTAGGTACTAAAATAAATCTTGAAGATTTGAGGCCATAATATTTTCTATTATTATAAAACTGTTGTTTTACAGTATAATGATTTTTAAATTCATAAATTTTAAAAGCCCTTTTTAGTGTTTTTTCTTATGAAAGGTTTGATTTTGGCTGGAGGTTTAGCTACAAGACTGAGACCTTTAACTCATACTGGAGCTAAACAATTAATTCCTATAGCAAACAAACCAGTTATACATTATGTAGTGGAAGATTTAGCTAATGCAGGCATAAAAGAAATAGGAATTATTGTTGGTTATGATAAAGATAGAATTGCTTCTATTGTGAATTCTGTTGGTGATGGTAGTAATTGGGGAGTTAAAGTTACTTATATAGAACAGGATGCTCCTAGGGGTCTGGCTCATGCAATTGGAATTGCTGAGGGTTTTATGGGTGGTGAAGATTTTGTTGTTTATCTTGGAGATAATATGATTAAATCAGGTATTAAGTCTTTTGTTGAGAACTTTAAAAAAGATAGACCTATTTGTAGTTTATTATTAGCGAAACATGATCAACCACAGAAGTTTGGCGTTGCTGTATTTGATGAATTAGGCAATGTAGTGCATGTTGAGGAAAAACCAGAAAATCCAAAAAGCAATTACGTTATTACTGGAATTTATATATTTACTTCAGATATTTTTGATGCTATAAAGAGAATAAAGCCAGGCAAAGGTGGAGAACTACAGATTACAGATGCTATTAAGCTGCTAGTTGATGATCCAGATAAAATAGTAACTTGCCACAAAGTGCAAGGATGGTGGGACGACGCTGGGACAGCAGAAGCAATTTTGAATGCAAATTATATGGTTCTTATGGATATAGTTCCTGAAATTAAAGGCAATATTTCTGCTGACTCTAAAGTACTTGGTAAGGTTGGCGTTGGTGAGAATACAATTATTCATGAGAATTGCTATGTAAAAGGGCCTGTTGTTATAGGTAATAATTGTGAAGTAGGACCAAATACTTACATTGGACCTTACACTTCAATAGGAGATAACTGCAAAATAAAAGGCGGAGAAATTGAATCTTCTATTATTATAGGAAATACAACAGTAGATCTTGAGAACGGTGAGAAAATTATTCATAGTTTGATTGGTAAACATTCTAAAATAATATCAAGAAAAAATTCTGTACCTAAAGGCGGTGTTTTTGTTTTAGGCGAGAATTCGGAGTTGAAATTATGAGAACTATTTTAGTTACTGGCGGCTGTGGGTTTATTGGCAGTAATTTTATTAGATATATGCTTGATAAATATGATGATGTTTTCATCATTAATCTTGATGCTTTAACTTATTGCGGTAACTTAGATAATTTGAGTGATATAAATGGTATTAATAGGTATAAATTTATTCAAGGAGATATAGGAGATTTTGAATTAGTTTCCAGCATTTTCCAGGAATTTAAACCAGATATTGTTGTGAATTTTGCAGCTGAGTCGCATAATGACAGGGCAGTATTAAATCCCAGGATTTTTCTTGAGACTAATGTGCTAGGAACACAAAATCTTTTAGAAGTCTGCAAAAAATTCGGCATAAAAAGATTTCATCATATTTCTACATGTGAGGTTTTTGGTGATTTAGATTTAAATGATTCTAATATTTTTACTGAAAGTTCTCCTTACAAACCTAGAACTCCTTATAATGCTTCAAAAGCAGCTGCAGATCATGTTGTTAGGGTTTATTATCATACCTTTGGAGTGCCTATTACTATAAGTAATTGCGGTAATAATTATGGCCATTATCAGTATCCAGAAAAATTAATTCCTTTGTTTGTAACAAATGCTTTGGAAGATAAATCCTTGCCTTTGTTTAAGAGCAGCCAAAATAAGAGAGAATGGGTATATGTATTAGATCATTGTGCTGCTGTTGATTTAATTTTGCAACATGGCAAAGTCGGGGAATCTTATAACATTGGTACTGGCGTAGAGAAAAGTATTGAGGAAATAGCAGCTATAATATTGAAGACTTTGAATAAGCCAGAAACCCTTAAGCAGTATGTTCAGGACAGGCCAGGCCATGATAGAAGATATGCATTAGAGTGGTCAAAAATAAAAAATGAATTGGGTTGGGCGCCTAAAATAAATTTTGAAGAAGGCATTGTAGAAACAATACTTTGGTATAAAAATAATCCTGACTGGTGGAAGAAACTTAAAAATAGAAGCTTTAAAGATTATTATGATAATTATTATAGTAAATTAAAATTATGAGGGTTTGATTTTCTTTATCTCTTTTGCAGGGTTGCCCCCTACAACAGTATATGGCTTAACATCTTTTATTACTATACTTCCTGCTGCAACCAGAGAACATTTTCCTACTGTAATCCCTGCTAGTATTGTTGAACTTGTCCCTATAAAACATCCTTCTCTTAGTGTTACATCTTTAGTTATAGAATGGTAATATTTTTGCAAAGGGTGGTCTTTATAGCCAACGTTCATGTGAGTTAATACTACAATACGTTCTCCCAATGTTACATTTTTTTCTAGTGTAATATTTCCTGCCATGTCTAGTAGACACTCTTCTCCTATGAAACAATTATTCCCTATATTCAGTCCTTTTATACCTGTTCTATATAAATTAAAGAATTTTACATTTTCTAATACAACGTTATTACCAATCTTTGCTCCCATTAACTTCAGAAAAGTTTTTTTTAGTGGCGGAAATATTAAACCATTATAAATAATAATTAATAATTTATTAGATGCATATCTAAAAATTTTCTTTATACCTAATTCTTTTATAGCCTTCATATATAACCCAATTTTTTTAATCTTTTTCTGAATTTCATCAAACTAATAAAATATTTATAAGTATCACTAAATAATTTAACTGTTGAAGTTTTATCCTCTCTTCTTATAAATACAACAGGCAACTCTGCTATTTTTAGTTTATTAAAGTAACTCATAGCTACTATTTCTGTGTCCCAAAACCAATGGTTATTTTCAGTTAGTTTTAATACAGGCAATATTTTTTCTCTATTAAAGAATTTGAAGCCTGCTTCTGTATCTGTAAACTTTAGTTTTATTATATTTCTCATTAAGGCTACATAACCTGTTCCTGTAAACCATCTTAGTAAAGCTGATGGTTTAATTTTATAAAATCTTCTTGCTATTACTACATCATTTTTTTTTCTTAATAAAATAATAGCTGGGAATATATAATGCTCTGGAACTTCTAAGTCTATATCTATGAAACCTACATATTTGCCACTTGCTAGGTTTATTCCTTCTTTTATTACACCACCTCTTCCTGTATTATTTTTATGTACTACAAATTTAGTGTTTTTATGGTCTTTTATAATCTTGTTTACTAAGTCTACAGTTCTATCTTTGCTTTTATCATCTATTATTATTAGTTCGTATTTAATGTTGGTTAAATCTAAGAAATTTTTTAATCTTGGCAGTGTTTCTTCTATTATTTCTTCTTCATTGTAGCAGGCAATAACTAGGCTTAGTTCAATATTATTTTCTTTCATAGTGTTTAATGACTTTTTTTACAGCTTCTATTACATCATCTGTATCTTTCTCAGTTAAGTTTGAGGCCAGAGGAAGTGATAATGTTCTTTCAGATATATATCCTGCATTTGGCAAATTTTTGAATTTGTGGTTTTCTTTGTAGTATTTTGTCAGATTTAGTCCTATGAAATGTATTCCTGATCCTATGTTTTCTGCTTGTAGGGCTGCACATATTTCATTTCTTGTAGCACTTAGATTTTCAATTTTTAATAGTAGTGTGTAAAGATGCCTAGCATGTTTATTTTTCTCTTCGACTTCTACTGGTGTCATTACAGAATCTAATTTTGAGAATTCTTCATTATATTTCTTGAATATTTTGTCTCTTACTTTCCATTTCTCTTCTATTTCTATTAACTGATTAATTCCCAGTGCGGCTTGTAAGTCTGTAATATTATATTTAAAACCAGGCATTATTACATCATAAGGTTTGAATCCTTCTTCACTATATCTTTTCCATGCGTCTCTACTCATTCCTTGTAATCTATATACTTCTGCTTTCCTAGCTATTTCATCATCATTTGTAGTTATCATTCCACCTTCACATGTAGTTATGTTTTTAGTAGGATAGAAACTAAATGCACATATGTTTTCATAACTACCTACTTTTTTCCCACTGTATTCAGCTTCTATTGCGTGTGCACAATCCCATATTATTTTTAAACCATGTTTTTCGCATATTTCTACTATCTGTTTAATATCACATGGTCTCCCAGCTAGATGTACTGGTATAACTGCTTTTGTCTTTGGAGTTATTGCTTCTTCTATTTTTCTAGGATCGATATTCTGTGTTTCTTTTATTACATCTACGAATATAGGTGTAGCTTTGTTGTGTACTATTACATTTGCTGTTGATGCAAAAGTCAATGGCGTTGTTATAACTTCATCTCCTTCTTTTATTCCGTATAATTTTAGCGATAGGTCTAATGCAGCAGTACATGAGCTTACACTAACAGCATTTTTTGTTCCTATGTATTCTTTGAACAGATTTTCAAATTTTATTGATTTTGGTCCAAAACCAATCCATCCTGTTTTTAGAGTGTCTACTACTTCTTCTATGTCTTTTTCAGTAATATGTGGTTTTCCAAAGACTAGAAAATTATCTCTAACTGGTCTTCCACCATTTATCCCCAGTTTATCCATCTTGTTTTGCTTTTATGGGTCTTTATAAAATTTATGAACCCTAATCGATTAGAATAACGTATGTCGTTATAGTTAATTTAATAGTATAATTTATAAATATTTTTGCATTTTTATTTTTATGTTATTAAAGCATAAAAAATTCTTAATCCCATTGGCAATATTTCTTCTTGCTTTTATTTTACGAATTAGTTTTTTGGATTTTACTTTATTTGATGGAGATATTGTTCAGCAAATGGATTACGCTGATAAAATATCTAGTGGAGATTTTTATTTAGGCGGAATGGTACCTACACAAGGTGAATTCAGGACACAGCAAACTTTTGGACCTTTTCATTTTTATTTATTGTCTTTGGTTAGAACAATTACAAAAAATTATATATTTGCTGGTTTGTTCATGGCTCTATTAAATAGCCTTGCTGTTTTATTTACTTATATTTTTGTCAATAGGTTTTTCTCCAATCGTGCTGCAGTCTTGGCTTCTTTGCTTTATGCTATTAATCCTTGGCATGTTATTCTTTACTCAAATTATCCTTGGGCTCCTAATTATTTACCTATTTTAATTATACCTATCTTTTTTTCTTTATTTAAGGTTCTTGTGGAAAAGAAGCAGATATGGCTTGTTCCTATGGCTTTATTTTTGGGTTTTATTACCCACCCATATCCTGCTGGTTTGCAATTATATTTTGTTGTATTTCTTGCTTTATTTTTATTTTATCTTAAGTTGAAATTTAGTTTTGATTATAGAATGGTTTGTATTAGTCTTTTGGTTTTTATTTTAACTTTTGTTCCTTTTATTATAAATAGTTATGTTATTGGGTCTAGTCCGTTAAATGAAGGATTTACAGTACTCCATTATACAAAAAGTGCCTTAAGGGATAGTTCTGTTTTAATTAATTTTAGAGATGCTATAGCAATGCCTTTTATATTTTCCAGCGGTTATTTTGGAAGTTATCTTACTGGAGACTTTAAGGTTTTTAATGGTTTTTTTGATTTTATTTATAGTTATTTACCTTTTATATTTTCCATTTTATTTATAGTGCTTTTTATTTATTTCTTTAAGTATTATATCTATGATAAAAAATATAAAAATCTTGATTTTAGGTATTTAACGTTAGCTTTATGGTTTTTAGTTCCTATAGTTCTTATGATTATTAGAAATAAGAGCGTTATGCCTCATAATCTTATAGTTTTATTTCCTGTTATTTTTATTATATCTTCTTTAGGGTTGATTTTTGTATTGGATAGAATTAGAGAGGTTTTTAGATTAGCATTGGCTGTGATTTTAGCTATTTTTGTAATCTTGCAATTATTTTTTGTAATTAGTTTTTATTTTTCTATTTCAGAAATTGGTGGAACAGGTGCAACTTATGGTATACCTTATAAGTTTAAACTTCAGTCTGTTGATTATATATTAAGTGATTCTGGGACAAATAATCCTAATGTTTTTGAAGCTTCGAGGATAGTTGATTATAAAAGTTTATTTGATTACAGGGTTACAAGACCTAATTATATTCTTGTAAAAGACATTTTTGAACTCAATAATACAAGTGGTTATTTAATACTTGACAGAGTTAGCAGAGATTTTCCAAGAAAATTAAGCAAGGAGGAAAATGATTTTATTAATTCTTTCTCAAACAATACTAAAAAATTCGGGCAAGTTGAAGTCATTAAATTTTGATTTTTTGTTTGCTTAGATAATAACAAATTCACAAAGTTTTTAATATGACAATTTTTCAAATACTTTAATGAATTATTCAATTTTTTCTTATGGCATTGTAAGTTTTCTTGTAGTTTATTTTATTACACCTTGGTTAATAAAATATCTTGTAAAAATAGGTTTGGTTGTTAAAGATCAAAATAAAAAAGACAAGCCACTAGTTCCTATATCTGGTGGTCTTGCAGTACTTGTTGGGGTGTTCTCTGGTTTATTACTGTTTATTTTTTATAGAACTTTTTTTGTTACGGGAAAAGTTGGGCTTGTGGCTACTGATAGAAATCTAATGCTGTTGTTTGCTAGCATGGTTAGTTTGTTTATAATAACACTAGTTGGTTTTTTAGATGATCTAGTAATTAAAAGTTCTAAAGATTATTCAATAGGCTTGAAGCAGTGGGAGAAGCCATTATTGACTCTTACTGCTGCTGTCCCTTTAATGGTTGTTAATGCAGGAAATACAGAGATGTGGTTGCCTATTTTCAGTGTTGTTGATATAGGGATATTTTATCCTTTATTTATTATTCCAATAGGTGTTGTTGGTGCTTCTAACATGGTAAATATGTTGGAGGGTTATAATGGTCTTGGCACTGGCATGGCTATAGTTTATATTGGGATGTTGGGAATATATGCTTATCATTTTAATAGATATATAGCAGCATTGATAGCTTTAGTTGCTTTTTTTTCCTTAATTGCTTTTTATGTTTATAATAAATGTCCTGCCAAGATACTTCCAGGTGATTCATTGACTTATTTATTAGGAGCAACTATTGCTATTATTGCTATAGTCGGGAATATAGAAAAAGCAGCAATTATTAGTGCCATTCCTTTTTTTATCGAATTTGTTCTTAAAGCACGCAGCAGGTTTAAGGCTCAGAGTTATGGCTATTATTACAAAGGCAAAGTTAAAGTAGATTATGATAAGATATATTCTTTTCCTCATGTTTTTGCAAGAACTGGGAAATTCACAGAGAAACAAATAGTATTTTTTATGATATTAATTCAATTATTTTTTAGTAGTTTAATATGGCTTATCTAAGGAAACTTTTTAAATACACTAAGGAAGATAGTTTGATTAGAGATAGTTTTATTCTTTTTATAGCTACAATGATTATGAATTTAGCTGGTTTTCTTTATCATTTTGTTATGGGAAGGGTTTTAGGCCCTGCTGATTATGGTATTTTAGGGGTTGTGCTATCATTATTTTACATTTTGTTAGTTCCTTTTAATGTTATACAAACTTCTATATCTAAATTTGTGGCAATGTTTAAGGCAAAAGGAGATAATAAAAGCATAAGTAATTTATTTGTTAGAGCTAGCAGAAAATTACTTTTGATAAGTATTTGTGCCTTTACTGTATTAGTTTTTTTGTCTTACTTGTTTTTATCCAAATATCTTAAGATTCCAATCAATGTTTTATTTATTGTTGCTATATCAATCCCGGCTCTTTTTTTGTTGCCAGTAGTACGTGGGGTTTTGCAGGGCCTGCAAAGCTTTAGAAGTTTAGGCAATAATTTTATTATAGAAGCTATAGTTAAATTTTGCTTTGGTTTGATACTTGTATTTTTAGGACTTGGTGTATTTGGTGCAACATTAGGAATATTTAGTTCTTATATTATTTCACTCTTAGTTGGCTTTTTTCTAATAAGGAATTATTTTAAGAAATATAATAAAAAATTAAATACAAAAATTGTTTATAAATATTCCTGGCCTGTTTTTATTGTTTTGCTGTCTTTGACTTTGTTTTATAGTTTAGACGTCATGCTAGTTAAGTATTATTTTGATGACGTTACTGCAGGCTATTATGCTGCAGCAGCTTTGTTGGGAAGAATTGCATTTTTTGTTTCATTTGCCATTGTTTCTGTATTGTTTCCCAAGGTAGCTGAGATGCATGCTTTAGGTAAGGAAAACTTACATTTATTGAAGAAAGCTTTATTTTTAGTCTCTATTTTATGCGGAGGAATTATTTTAGTTTATTTATTATTCCCTAAACTTGTAGTGTTAGTGTTATTTGGTAAAAGCTATCTTGTTATTACGAAATACATAGCTATTTTTGCATTTTTGATGAGCATATTTTCTTATGTTTATTTACTTGCTTTCTACAATCTTTCTGTTAATAGAATAAATTTTGTTTATGGTTTGGTATTATTAATATTACTAGAATTTTTACTTTTAGTTTTTTACCATAGCAGTTTATTACAGGTGATATTTGTTTTGCTTATTTTGATAGTACTAACATTTATATTTATGCTAATTTATACTTTTGTTAAAAATGGTAAAGCTGTCAGTGATAATACCTGCTTATAATGAAGCAGAAAATTTAAGGAAAAACGTATTGGAACAAGTTGCTTCTTATTTTAAAAATAAGAGGTATTCTTATGAAGTGATAATAGTTGATGACGGGTCTAAAGATAACACTATTTCTCTGGTTAAAAAATATATTGTTAATAAGAAGAATTTTAAACTTATACAGAATGAACATGGTGGTAAGGCAATAACTGTTATGACTGGATTGCTTGCAAGCCGTGGAGACATAACTCTTTTTACTGATATGGATCAGGCTGTGCCTATAAGCGAGGTTGAAAAATTTTTTCCAATTTTTGAAAAAGGATATGATATGGTTATAGGCTTAAGAAAAGGTAGAAAAGGCGCACCATTTATTAGAAAGTTGTATGCTTATGGATACGTTGTTTTAAGGGTTCTTATTTTAGGTTTACCTTTCCAAGATACACAATGCGGGTTTAAGGCTTTTAATAAAAAATCTATTAAGGTCATATTTCCTTCAATGCTACGAAGGTGGAAGAAAGATTTCAAACTTGAAAGAGCTGCTGTAAACCCTGGATTTGATATTGAAACTTTATTCATAGCTAAGAAAAAGGGATTTAAAATTGTTGGAGCTCCAGTTAAGTGGCATTACGTAGGTAGTGAAAGAGTAAAAATAACTACTGTATTTGAGGGTTTGAGAGATATGTTTAGAATTAGAATTAATTCTTTTCTTGGAAAATATGATTAAACATTATTCTTTAATATACAGGTTTTAGTTACCATAAACTTTTTATAAGTTCTCTTTTTTGTTTATCACTTAGTGATGCTAATGCCTAGTAGAGAAGTTATTCTTCCGGAGAAACGTAGAGGTTTGCTTAGAGCTATGTTTGATAATGGTAGATTTGTAAGAGTTTTAGAAGCACATAATGGCTTAAGCGCAATAGTGGCTGAAAAGGCTTCAGTTGATATTATTGATGGTTCTAATGGCGCATTAGAATTTGATGGCATATGGGTCAGTAGTTTTACTGATTCAGCAGCAAAAGGTCAGCCTGATGTTCAAGTAGTGAGTTTTGATTCCAGAATTGAAACTGTCGCTGAAATTACAAATGTAACCCGCAAACCTTTGATTGTTGATGGGGACACTGGAGGAGACTCTAATAATTTTGATTATTTGCTTCAGCGTCTTACTAATTTTGGTGTCTCTGCTGTTATTGTTGAGGATCAAGTTTGGCCTAAACGTAATAGTTTGGATAAAACTTCTTCACATGTATTAGAAGACCCTAAGGATTTTGCTGCTAAATTACGTAGGGGTATTGATAATAGACTAAGTCAAGATTTACTTATTTTTTCACGTATAGAAAGTTTTATTGCAGGACGTGATTTAGAAGACGCTGTTGGACGAGCTAGAATTTATCTTCAAGCAGGTGTTGATGGCGTAATGATACATTCTAATCAAAATACGCCAGACCAAGTATTATCTTTTTCTAGAGAATATCATGTTTTATGTAGGGAGCTAGGTGTATTTAAACCTCTTATTTGTGTTCCTACTACTTATAATTCTATTACTGAAGATGAATTAAGAGAAGCAGGATTTAATGTTGTAATTTATGCAAACCATATGCTGCGTGCTGCCCATAGAAGTATGGAAGGCGTTGCCAGATCTATTCTTGCGCACGGAAGGTCTTTAGAAGCAGATGGGTTATGTACTCCTGTTAAAACTATTTTTGAAGTTGTAGGATTTAATGACTTAAAGACCAGAGGAATGGCTTATGAAAATGGCGTTAAAGTAGTAATTCCTGCAGCAGGTAAGCATACTAATTTAGGAGATTTGTGTTCTAATAAGCCTTGCAGTTCTCTTCAATTTGGAGATGGTAGAGTTATTGATTATCAACTTCAGTCATTAAAGAATGTTGGCATTAGCGATTGCGTTGTAATTCGTGGCCAGCATGAAGAGAAACTTTATGTTCAAGGTGTTCGTTTTTGTGATGCAAGTATGCAAGATCAAGGAATAATGGCTACACTTGCACGTGCTGAAAAGGAATTTAATAATGAATTGTTAATAGTTTACTCTGATATTTTATTTACAGATGAAATTATTAAAAAAGTTTTGTCTTCAAGGCAAGATAGTGATATTATTATTGTTACTGATAATTCTTATCGTCTGCGTGAGCCAGACTATAAATCGAAGTTAGATTTGGTTGTTACAAATAATTCAGGTTTGAGACAGTTGCGTAGACCAGAAAATCGTGTTTTAAGAATAGGCAAATCAATTCCTTGTGAACAGGCGAGTGCTGAGTTTATAGGCATTACTTATTTATCTAGAAGAGGTGCAGAGTCTTTAATGCAAGTTTATCATGATTGTTTGGGAAAGTATATAGACGGATATTTTCATGAAGCTGAATCAATTTACAAGGCTTCTTTGACAGATGTAATTCAAGAGATAATAGATCGTGGTTATAATGTTAAAAGTGTTGAAGTGAATCATGGATGGAGAGAATTACATTCTCCAGATAATTATTGTGCTGCTGTTGCTGAATTTGGAGGAGTTGGGAATGTTAAGTAATAAATTAATGGGACGTAATTTTTTTGGCATTTTAAATGACCTTAAACGTGATTTTAGTACTGCTGCATGTGAATTAGGAATTGATACTTCTCTTTTGCAGAGATATATTGACGGTAGAGAAGAAATACCGCATGAACTTATTGTTAAAGCATCTCAGATTTGGCCAGTTAATATAAGGGATTTTTATGTTTTTGAAGATGATGCTCGTAGTGGTGCGTTAATAATGACTAATGAACAAAGCGAAAGATCTTCTCGTGTTCTTGATCGTGGAGGCAGACCTTATTATGAATACAGAGACACTGCAATGAGCAGGACTTCTCTTTTTAGACCAGAGTGGATAAAAGAACTTCTAGTTGTTGATAATAATGACCCTAATTCAGAAGAACTGTGCTGGAATAATGGGCATTTTTTACATCAATTTACATACTTCATTGGACCTGTTAACTTTTATTATGAACATGGAGGAAAACGTTTTTGTGTACAGACAAATACAGGAGATTCAATGTATATTACACCTTATATTCCCCATACTTTTGCAACTCGTAAAAATGAAGCTAGAGAACTTGGCGTTATTCTTGCTTTGACTTATGGTGTTAGGTTAATGGGTGATGCCCAGCAGGAATTAGCAGTTTTAGGTTTGAATTCTGCTTCTGATTTTTTAATTAATTATTCTGATGGAGGAGCTTCTGGATCTTTAATTAGGTTTTTCCGTGAACAATTATCTATGCCTCTTGACATACTTGCTAAAAAAGTTGGTTTATCTTTAAAGTATATGCAATCTATTGAAGATGGCAGAGATATTATTCCTACTGTAGATGAATTAAGATCTGTTGCTAAAGTTTTAGGTGTTAGCGTTAGAGATTTAATGCCTGTAGTAAGTTCTGATCCTGTGATTAATTTATCTTATGAGCAAGCTAGAAGATGGAATTATCCAGATGAAAGTGGACTTTATACTTTTGTTGAGCTTGCTTCTACTCCTAAGTTACCTTATTCTAAAGGATTAGAAGTTACTGTACGTCCAGGTGAGACTTCAAGCTTAAAAACTTTAGGACATCAATATATTTACAATATTGGTGAAAGTCGTGTTGGTCTTAGTTGGGAATCTAGTTATGATCGACAAGTGGAGTATGAGTATATTTATCCTAGAGATTCTGTTTATATGAAGCCTTGTGTGAAACATCGTTTTATTTCAGATAATGGAATTGGGAGATTATTAGTTATGCGCATAGGCGGACGTTTATCAGGAGATACCCAGCATGAGTTATCTCTTTTAGATAGAAGTGGATTAGAAAGAGTTTGTGGTGAATTAGTTCCTTGGTACAATAAGGAAGGAAAGCATTAGTATGAAATCTATTGATTTATATAAATTATTAAAAGAGAAAGGTTATAGTTTTTTTTCTGGAGTTCCTTGTTCTTACTTTATTTCATTATTAAATAATATTTCTAGAGATGAAACATCTTTTTATTTTGTTGCTCCTAATGAAGGACTTGCTGTAAGCTTTGCAGCAGGAGCTTATTTGGGTGGAAAAAATGTTGTAGTTATAATGCAGAATTCTGGATTAGGAAATGCAATAAATCCTTTGTCTTCATTGTGCATACCTTTTGGAATACCAATGTTGTTTTTTATTAGTGGAAGAGCTTATGGTATAGAGGATGAACCACAACATAAAATTATTGGAAAAGCAATGCGTAAAATACTTGAAAGTCTTTCTATTTCTGCATATGATCTTCCTAAGAATGACACTGATGCTTATGGCTGTGTTAAACGTGCTCATTCTGAGTCTATTGAAAATAGAAAGTTAGTAGCTTTGGTTGTGAAAAAAGATGTATTAGAACATGATGAAAATTCCTTTAGACATTTTAACATTCCTCATTATAAGTGGAAGAATATATTTATTGAAAATGAATATAAGCTTAGAATGAGCAGAACTACAGCTCTATGTACTATTGTTGGTTCTGTTAATCAAGATGTTGTAGTTATTTCAACTACTGGAACTAGTTCACGTGAGCTTTTTGCAATACAGGACAGAACTTCTCATTTTTATATGCAGGGATCAATGGGCCATGCAGCAGGAATAGGTTTGGGCGTAGCATGTTCGACAGATAAAAAAGTTGTTGTTATTGATGGAGATGGAGCTTTGCTTATGCATATGGGTGTAATGTCTTCAATAGGACACTACAGACCAAAAAATCTTGTTCATATTGTAATTGATAATGAATCTTATGAATCAACAGGAGGTCAGCCAACAACGTCAGGCACTGTTGATTTTTCAGAAGTTGCTTTCAATTGTGATTACAGAAACAGCGCTTTTTGTACGACAGCTAGCAAATTATCTGAGCTTGTTAAAACATCTCTTATTAATGATGGCCCAAATTTTATACATGTAAAAGTTTCTTCTTCTGAAATTCCTAAAGCGTCCCGCATAACAGAAAAAATTTCACCTCATCAATTGACAGAACGTTTCTGCGATTTTCTTAGGAGATGAAATTGGGAATTGTTGAATATCAAGGCTGGGGGAAAGTACGAGAGTTAAGTAAAGCTTTAAATATTCTTGGCAGCAGAAACGTTATGCTTGTTGTAGGCAGTACTTCTTATGTTGCTAGTGGGGCTAAACCAATTGTTGATGTTTTACTTTCGCCTTATAACGTTAATCGTTTTATTGTTTCTTCTTCGTTGCCTAATATTGGTACTATAGCAGAAGGTGTTTCTATTGCACGCAGCAGTGGAGCTGATGTTGTTGTTGGAATTGGAGGTGGAAATGTTTTAGACACTGCAAAATGCATTGCTGTTTTATCTACACAATTAATTGATGATTATAAAAGTTTAATCACAAAAAAAATTCCTCTAATAGGAAAAAGTTTGCCTAAAATTCTTATACCAACTACAGCAGGCACTGGAAGTGAAGCAACACAATTTGCTGTTATTTATATGGAAAAGCAAAAGTATTCATTAGATAATAAAATTGTTTTTCCTGAATTTGCAATTATTGATCCAGGCCTTACTTCAAGCTTAAATCCTTATATTACTGCTTGTACAGGCATAGATGCTCTGGCTCAGGCTATTGAAGCTTTTTGGTCAGTGAGATCAACTGACGAATCTAAGAGATATAGCAGTGATGCAATTACTTCAATTTTGCCTGTTTTATATGAAGTTGTAAATAATCCATATGCCAAACACAGAGAAGTTATGACTTGTGGTAGTAATCTTGCTGGGAAAGCAATAAATATAGCAAGAACAACTGCGCCTCATTCAGTTTCTTATCCAATAAGTGCACATTTTGGTGTGCAGCATGGTCATGCAGTTGCTTTAACTCTTCCTTCTATATTTGATTATAATGGGGCAGTAGAAGAAGATACAGTTCAAGACAAAAGAGGAATAAGTTATGTTTTAGATACAATGGGTGAACTTTGTTTAATGTTTGATACAACAGATTGTTTATATGTTAAACATAAGCTTGAGTGTCTATTAGATTTAATAGGTTTAGAAAGAAGATTATCAAAATTAGGTGTAACTGAAAGTGGCGTTGATATTGTATTAAATGAAGGATTTAATCCTGAAAGAGTTATAAATAATCCGCGTGTTCTTACTCGTGATGCTTTGGAAGTTATGCTAAGGAAAATCTATTAAATAATATTTTGAGTTTGTAAATTCATAAGTTTTAAAAGACTATTTACTGTGTTTTGTTTATGGTAAGTTTTAAGCAATATAAAAATATTGTTCAACCCCCTACTGTCAGCTGGATGGGTTATAGATATATTTCACCTTATATAAGCTGGGTCTTGGTTCATACTCCAATAACTGCAAACCAAGTTTCTGCTTTCTGGGCTTCCTTGGTTATTGTTTCTTCTGTTTTGATTTTTTTTAATAATTATTTGTTAGGAGGATTTTTGTTTGGATTAGCTGCAATATTGGATTATGTGGATGGCGAGATTGCAAGATATAATAAGACAAAGTCTCTTAAATGGGGAGAATTTTTTGATTGGATTTCTACTTGGTTATCTTACTTATTACCTTTATCTGCATTAACTTTTAGCATATTCTTGACTACAGAATCAAAATTATTTTTGTTCTTTGGGGTTTTTTCTATTTTTGGCTATTCTATGGTGGAGTTAGTTAGATTAGAAGATGTAAAAATCCATCCTGAAAAGGCTTTTAGAAAAGATGTTGCAAAAATTCCATTTAAGAAAAAATTAGTTAGATCATATAAAAATTTGTTTTTAATTCCTTATTTTCATAATGTTTTTTTCTTATTTGCTATAATTGATTCATTTGTTTTATCTGGTTTTATGAAGTATTTTTTATTGTATTACTTTATTGGTTTTAATCTTCTTTGGGGTTTAAAAGTTCTTTATGAATTATTTTTCGGATTTAAAGATGAAAAAAACAGTAAATGAAATAAAGAAGTACTATGAAAATGAGAAGTTAGCTAAGGACTATATAAATAGCAGGTTTAATAGGCCATTAGGGAGATTAATACATCACAATCAGATATCATTTATTAATAAATTCATTAGAGATAAAAAAATAAGCAGCGTTATAGATGTTGCTACAGGTCCTGGTAGGATTTCTAAAGATGTTTATGGTTTTAAGTATGGATTAGCAGTTGATAATAGCAAGGCAATGTTGAAAATAGCTAATGTTAATTTAAATGGCAGATTTAATTTGAAAGTTGTAGATGTTTTTAAGATGAATATTGGCAAGAAATTTGATCTTGTTTATAGCTTTAAATTTATTAGGCACTTTGATATAAGTAAAAGGAGAATTCTTTATAAAAGCATAAAGAAATTAATGTCAAGAAATAGTTATTTGATATTTGACGTTCCTAATGGGTTTATTTATAAGTGGCATACTAAACATTATCCTTCGCCTGTTTATGATGAATTCTGGACTAAAAAAACTATAATTAAAGAGTTAGAAGATAATGAATTTACTGTTGTTAGTTTAGTTAATAATATAAACCACTTTAAGGTTCAGGAATTCATCTCTAAGTTTTCCAAGATAAAAATACTTACTTATACTTTATATTTACTGCTTAGATTAATAGAACTTGTACCATCTTCGCAGCCTTATGAGTGGATTGCTGTTGCTAAGATTAAGTGATTATTACTTTGAGTATTTTGTTAATATTGAACTTATTGTGTGTTTTATGTTTAATTTTTTTTCTATATCGTAAATAATAATTATATCTTCTTTATTTAGGTATTTCATTAGTATGATTATTATTGTTGAATAGATTAAAGATAATATTATGAATGACATTGTTACAAGCTTATTTAATGGGTTGTATAAAATACTTAATAATAATGGCAATAATGCACTGGCCAATATAATTGAAATTGTTTTTAGTTTTATAATATTAACATTGAATTTATTTTTTACATATATAAAACAGCATATATTATAAAATGTTAGTGCTACTGATGTTGATATTGCAGCTCCGCTTATTCCATATCTTGGGATTAGTATAAGATTTAATATTATATTTATAATTAACATTATTATTCTTAGATACATTTTTAGTTTTGTTTTGAAAGTTACATTTAACATATTTTCACATGGACCTACAATCATAACCATTAGAAAACCCACAGCAAGAATTATTGTAGGCTTATATGCTTCTAGATACGGCGTTCCAAATAATATATTTATAATTCCCTTAGAGAAAAATATTATAGACATGAATAAAGGTATTGTCAGTATTGTTATCCACTTTGTTACTCTTTCGTAATTTTCTTTTATGTTTTTGTAGTCTTTTTTTGAAAATAACCTTGACATAATGGGAATAAATACTCCGTCAAATGAACTTTGAGTAATAAGAATTATGCCTGCAGTTGGAAGTGCTGTATTGTACAGACCAACTAATTCTTCTGTTGAAAAATAAGCTATCATCAATGTGTCTATCCATCCTGTAATTGAGAATACTAGACCTGTGAATAATAATGGCCATGAGAATTTTATTATTTTTAAATCCATATTTATAGCTTTTATTTTTTTAATAGCTTTGTATGCTGTTTTTCTGATTATCAGCATGGCTATTACTATTGAAATAAACAGGCTTAAGATGTAGGCTATTGCAGCGCCTTTAATTTTTAATCCAAGTATTATAAATATTATTGTCAGAATTGTTCTTGATGCAGGTTCTATTATGTATTTTACATAAACAAATTCCCTTATTTTTTTAAAACCACGCAATATAGAGCCTGAAATTTCTGCGAGAGAGTAACCCATCACTCCAAAAGACATTATCTTGATTATTTGTATTAGATTTTCTTTTTTTAGAATAAGACTTATATCTTTTGAAAGCATTAGAAGCAGTAGTGAAAGTACTAGCGCCAGTGGAAATCCAAATTTTAATATTGATAATAAAACACCTTTTAACTCTCTTTTTTTATTGTGATAAAAACTTATGTTTCTTTCTGCTGCTTGGTTTAATCCGAATAATGCAACCCATCCAAATATACTTATTACCGACATGCCTAATATTATTATACCATAATCTCCAGGAGTAAGCATTCTTGCTATAATTGCCCTGTATATGTAATGCAATAATTTTGAAATTGCAATCCCTAAGAATATTATGCTAGCACCTTCAGCTAGATTATTTAGATTTTTACTCATTATACACTTGCAAAATTATTAATACTTAAATATGTTGTTTTTATAGTTCATAAAACTTAAAAGAGCATATTTATAAATTTTTACTCTAATGGCCATATATGAAAATAAAAACTTTTACTGCACTTATTTATGAAGAGGAGGAAATATATATTGCAAGGTGCAAAGAGCTTTTAGTAACTGCTACTGGAACTACTAAAGGAGAGGTTATATCTAATTTGAAAAAATTAATAGAAAGTTATTCTAAAGAATATAAATTAAAAGAAATCAGGAATTATCCATCTGAGACTTTGGAGAATGTTGAAGAAGTAAAATTTGAATGTAATTTATACGAAGGTAAGAATTAAAGTTTCTCTAGTTGTTTATTTGTCTTGGTTTCGAATGCCTTTATAACAGTTACAGGACAAATACTGATAGATGTTATAGCTGTTTCTTTATCATTGGTTTCTAGTGTTTCTTTTAGTACGACTCCCTCTTTGTTTATTACTTTTTTAGATAATTTAAGAATTGCTTTAGGAAATGGTTTTGTTTTATCATCTTCCATCTCCCAAAAGTTTGGACATATTTTTGCACATGCCCTGCATCCAATACAACCAGGTTTAATATATTCTATTCTATAATTTTTTTGACTCTCTTGTTTCATAGCAAAAATGGCATAAGGAAACTATTTTTAAGCTTTTGTTTTTACTATAATTTTTGTAGGAAAGATTTATAAACTTAATATCTCTTATTTTGTTTATGAAAGTAATGTTAGTATATCCTAAGGATATAGCTGAAAATTATTTTGCAAAAAGACCGGTGATGGGCATAGCTTATGTTGGTACAGTACTAGAAAAAGCAAGTCATGAAGTTCTTTTGGTTGATATGCGTTTGAGAGGTTATACCACTAAGTATTTCAAGAAATTATTACATAAATCAAAACCAGATATTGTTGGGTTTTCTTTAGTAGCATTGTCTTTAGATCAGGGCTATGAACTAATGAAAATTATTAAGGAAGAAACAGGAGCTATGGTTGTGGTTGGTGGACCAGAAGTAACATTATTGCCAACAAAATTTCTAAATAAACCTTTTGTAGATTATGCGTTTATGGGAGAAGGAGAATATTCTTTATTGGAGTTTGTTAATAGATATGAAAGGGGCGAAAGCTTTTATGATATACCTGGATTATGCTACAGAAATGAAGAGGGCATTCCAAGAATAAACCCGCCAAAGGCAATACAAGATTTAGATGCTTTGCCTTTTCCTAATTGGGATTTGTTTCCTCTTAAGAAATATAAAAGTAGATTATCAAAAATTAAGTTTCCAATTACAAGCTCAAGAGGCTGTCCTTATAGTTGTAAGTTTTGTGATTCTGTAAAAGTTAATGCATCTTATAGAGTAAGAAGTCCAAAGAATGTTGTAGATGAATTAGAGCAAGTTTATACAAAATACAAAAACAAAAATTTTCAGTTCATGGATGATAATATAGCTATTTATAAAAATAGGATTATTGAAATGTGCGATGAAATAATAAATAGAGGTTTACATAAAAATTTCACGTGGGTGGTTGGTCAGGGTTTTAGTCCTAGTAAAGGAAGTTATGATTTATTTAAGAAGATGCACGATGCTGGTTGCATAGTATTATATTTTGGAATTGAAAGTGCAGATGATGAGGTTTTAAGAGCTATAAGAAAACCTCATACTGTTGCACAAGTTAGGAATGCAGTTAGAGATGCAAAAAGAGCTGGCTTGATAATAAAAGCACCCTTTATGGCAGGTCTGCCTAAATCTACATACGAAAAAGAAAAGAAATATATAGAATTTTTTAAGGAATTAGAAATAGATATGCCAAAAATGGGGCATCTTGTTCCTTTTCCGGGTACGGAAATGTATGATTGGGTAAGACAGAATGCTAAGCCTTTAATGGAATTAGATGCTATGCACGAAGAAGTATCCCAAACAAGGGGCGTTTTAGATACAGCTTTGTTTAAACCTGCATTTGAGACTGAGGAGTATCCAATTGAACAAAGAATTAAAATGTTAAAAGAATTCCAGATAGAATCTGAACAGTACATACTAAAGAGACTATTTGGAAAACCGTTAGGTTATATGGCATTTAAATTATCTAGAATAAAGGCTATAAGAGAACTTGGTGTAAGATTTTTAGATATGTACTACGATCAATTCTAGTGGCATTTAATTAAAATAAAGATGTCTTGCTAGGATAACTTTAAATAATTTTCTTAAAATCTTAATTTATAATATTGGAGGTTTGATGATAAAAGTAGAGGACTTATTAAGCAACCCAGATATGTTGATTAATGAATCTAAATTACTAGTTGATTCTTTAATAGATATTAGTAAGAACAATGACATACCTTGTGAATTTGTCGATTTAAACAATAAGACAAATTATGGTGTGGCTGTGGTAGCTGATTCTGGTAATTATATACCTTTTGTCGCATGGTTAGGTAATGTGACAGCAGATTCTAAATATTTTTTATGGGCAAATAAGAAGGCCAGGCATATAATACATAATTTTCAAATGCCTAATGGCTTATTTTTAACAGATTATAACACCTCAAAAAAAGAATGCCCCAAGCAAACCAATTATAGACTATTTGATGCTGATAAAATGTCAGACGTTATTTTAGGTATTAACTTAATGTATATGATCACTAAAGATAATTTTTATTTATTTTCAAGCAGAAAGTTTTTTGATGGATTTTCTAAGAATTTTTTGTCAGATGAAGGTTATATTTATTTTGGGATATACCCATCGCTTTTTAAGATACCTTTGCATATTGGTAATTTCAGCGGTGTTTATATTGAGGAAGTTCTAAATCTTTATGAATTTACGAATGAAAAAAATTATTTGGATTTAGCTAATAGGATGATTAGTCCATGGTTGAATAATGAATTTTTTAAAAGTGAAGGTTTATTTCCTTTTGCGTGCACAAAATCCTATTTAAATTTTGCAACTAAATTATTATTTAAAAATAAAACTTCTTTCTCATTTGAAACTGCTGTCATGACGAAATGTAATACTAATTTAGTAGACAGTTTAGTTAGTACTAATTTTATTTTATGCAGAGAAGATATAAACGATGCTTTAAATAAGTGGGTTGATAATGTTAAAATTAAATTATACAGAGATGGAGTATTATACTCTGTATGGTCTAAAAATGATAAGTATAATATTCATTATTTAGCTTCTGAAAGAGGCGTTATAGATTCTTTGTTAGAAGTATATAGATTAATAGGTAATAACAGCACAATTGAATTTGCTCAAGCTTTAGTTGACTCAATTTTGTCTAGGCAAACAGAATCAGGTTTAATTCCAGAAATAGTTCATGATTATGATACTAATTTACTTAATGATAAGATGTTAAATTTAAGCAGATTATCTACTAATATTTCATGGTTGGACACACAAAATGACATTACAGTAACTTTGCTTAAAATATATGAATTAACAAATAATAAGAAATATCTGGATTCAGCTTTGTCTATATTATGTGGGATTCTGAATAATCATAAACATGATAATTTTTATGTAGAATTTGTTGATACAAAAAATCTAGAGAAAAAATCTTATGTAGTGAGAACTAAAATACTGTTTTTGTTGAATAAGTTATTCCTTTTAGCTGATTATGTCTTGAAGGGAAATAAAATTTATGGCAATAGGTATGTACAAAATATAATAAGAGACAGATAATTCAGACTTTCGTGTAACTTTCTATAGTAAGTAAAAAAATTTAGTTTTATATCTAAATTATAAACTATAAATTTGCTTATCAATTCGACTTGTTGGGCTGCATAATGGGACTATACTTAATTTACTTAAAACTTAGGATTGCACTAGAGCTATAATCCATAAATTTTATATATGTGCAAAAGTGGCTTATATTATATGGGTGATGGTCGATTAAATGTTTTATTAATTCATGCTGATGATGGGCCTAATAGAAGTACTTATTTTAATTCTGCTCCTTTAGGTATTCATAGAATTAGAAAATGGGTAGAAGCTAGTTATGGAGATAAAGTTCAAGTTGATTGTTTTGATCCTAATTTATATGATGATCCTAGGGTTGAATTAAATACAAGATTGACTAGTCATTGCTATAATATTGTTGGTTATAGTCCTCTGCATGATACTCTTTCTAGAGATATGGGACATATGCTTGATGCTTCAAGAATATTACCTAATGCTTTGCATATTGCAGGGGGACAACAAGCAGGTTTGTCTAGAGATTTATTATTTCCTTATATACCAGAACTTAGAGTTATAGCTAGAGGAGATGGAGAGAAACCTATGACTGCTCTCTTAGATAAAATTTTTAGGTATGGTATTAATAATGTCAGGGAAAATCCTGCTAAGTATTTGCATAACGATAAGGGTTTTTACATTAGAGTTGGTAATGGTTCTTCTCCTCCTGGATTAAGAATGAGATCAGATCAAGATGATAAACATTCTATATTTACAGGATACGGTGATCCATTTTCTCTTGAAGAATTTACAAGAGCTACAAGGGCTGTTGATTTTACAGATGTTGATTTAGATAAATATTGGGCTCAATTAAAGGCACATTATACAGAACAACAATTAAAAGATCCTGCTCTTTTAGGAAAACTTTTAACTGTTAAACCTTATACAAGTAATTATTGTCCCATGGGATGTGGCTTTTGTAGTACTACTTTTTATCATAGAGATAGTTTTGGAAGACCTGCAAAAATTGTAGCTATGCGTGGGGAAGATCTTGGCAGTTATGTAATGGATTTGTTGAAAAAGAATCCAGGTACTAGAAAAGTGATGTTTAAAGATGATTTATGGTTTTTAAGGGGTGGAACGGAGGATGAACTTTTGGATGATTTAGACGTTCTTGGGAAAGTAAAAGAAAATATTAGAGTTCTTGATGGCAGAGAAATTACTTATCATGGTAAGGCTAGGGTAGATACTTTTGTTCATCCTAAGACACTTGAAATTAATTATAAATTATTAGCTGCTACTAGAGATGCTGGTTTTGTAGGAATAAGTATCGGTGTAGAAAGTTTTGATGCTAATGAATTGGAGGCTTATAATAAAAAGTTAGGGTCAAATGGGCCAGAAGTAAATAGGTTAGCGCTAAGAGCATGTAGAGATTATAACCTTAATGTTGTTTCTTATATGATCTTATCTGGTTTGTATTCAACTCCTACTGGTTTAGCTAATAGTGTTAGGGGAATTACATATGAATTAAAATCAGGTGGCGTTGTAAGAATTAATGATAAGTTGTTTAGTTTACCTGGAACTAAGATTGCTGAAGATCTGAGAGATAGTCCAGAAGGTTTAGCTATGGAGGTAGAGGAACCTGTTGTTGGTTACCCACACATTAAAGTTAAAAGAATTGTTTCTATATTACCTAGAGATGCAAAAGCTAGAGAAATTGTTTGTGAGTATGAACAAAGATTATCTGAAAGTAAAAGAAGATGGCAAGAAAATTTAGAAGTTACACATTGGATACCTGAATTGGAAGGACCACATAAGATGTATGACATGAATAGAATATTAGTATCACATGGTATTATTAGTAAGGAGGAAGGAGAACAAAGACGCCTAGATTTAGAAAATATATTAATGCGTTACAAGAGAACTAGCAGAGCAGTTTCTGATGAACAAACTGCTGCTTAATTGTGTTGGTTTTATGAATTTATTTTGTTTAATTGACTATGAAAACATGCTTAATTACATCCTCTTATCCGTACAGAGGAAATGCAAGAGGAGTATTTATTAAAACATTAGAGGATAATTTAAAATTTTTAGGTGTAAAAATAATATTAGTAAAACCAGATGAGAAATATAGTGATATTATAAATCCAGACGGTATAGCATTATCATTAAAGAGAAATCCTACTGCTTGGTTTCAACTTATTCCATGCATATTTAGGCTTTACATTAAAGCAATCAAAGAAGGAAAAAAGTGTGATATAATTCACGGCAACTGGATAATATCAACTATACCTTGCTTAATTTTGAAGAAGTTCTATAAAAAGCCAACTATTGTGACAATTAGAGGTGGCGATATTTATTTCGTAAAAGGAAAAGGTATATTTTTTTACATTTTTAAGTACTTACTTAATTCTGTAGACATTGTTGTTTGTGTTGGTGATAGACTATACGAGGAACTTAAGAAATATAGAAAAGACGTTGAGTTTATAACTAATGGAGTTCCTTTAAATGATTTTATACCGAGAAACAAAATAAAAATGAGAAATAAATTAGGTTTGCCTATAAAATCTAAGTTAATTCTTTATTCTGGTAGGCTAGTGGAAGAGAAAGGTGTGATTAATTTACTCAATGCCTTTGTTGAAATATCTAAAAGCATTAAAGATTTAAAATTAGTTGTTAATGGTGAAGGAGATTTGATAAGTCAGATCAAAAGAGTAATAAGTACCAATAATTTAGATGATAGATTTATTTACATTCCAAGATTAGAGCATAAAAAAATTAGTTATCTAATGAACGCTTGTGATGTTTTTGTCTTTCCAAGGATTAAAGAAGCAGGTTCGAATTTGTTACTTGAAGCTGCAAGCTGTGGAATGCCAATAATTGCAACTGATGAAGGTTACATAGGAGAAATTATTAAGAAAGATAATATTTTACTTATTGATAAAGATGTTAAAAGTTTGAAAAATGCTTTGTTAAGAGTAATTCAGGATAAGAATTTACAAAAAGAACTCTCAATAAAATCCAGAAAAAATATTTTAGAATATAGTTGTAGTTGGAGAGATAATGCTCAGAAATATGTAAAATTGTATAACAAATTGCTGGTTCTCAAAGATCCTATGAAAGTAAAGTCAGTTATCAAGTAGAATTTATTGATACAGGAGCAAGAGATAAAGTTATAGTATTTGAAATAGTTGATGATTTTATTTCCAACTTGTTTGTTTTTCATTATTAGAACATAACAGTTCAACTGGATTTCTTAGATTAAAAGAACGCTTGATTAATGATAGTATCGAGGCTATAATTGAAACTAATTTTTCAGTAGTACATAACTCAATAAGACAAATTTTTTGTATGTTTTGCCACTAAGAAAAAAGAAAGATTAAATTTTTCTTAAAGTCCAAAACTGATGGTGACTATTCATAACAGGTATTTCCTCTTTGATTATAATATAACCTAATTCCTTAATTTTCTTCCTTACTCTATATTTTGACGTTCCTAATTCCCCTACGGTCCAATAGTGGCCTATCCCTAATTTCTTAACTAAAATTTTTGGTCTATAAATTGGAAATGGTATTCTTATTATTTTTCCACCGTCCGTGGCAAATGGTTTTATATAAGCTGAAATGCAAAATCCTGAATATGGAACTGAAAATATGACATATTCTGATGTTACTCTCCGCATTTCTTTTAGACCTTCTAGTGCTTCTTTGAATGGCATGTGTTCTAAAACTTCAAAACATACCACAACATCAAATTGGTTATCTTTGAATGGCATTTTTTTAATGTCTGCAACAAAATCTGGTTTTAAATTTTTATTCATATCGCATGTCTTTATATTTAGTCCCAAATCTTTTAAGTAGTTACTGACAAATTTGTTTCCTACACCTATCTCCAAAATTTTTTTCCCTTCAATGTTTTTAATTTTTAATATAGAATCTATTTGATACCAAAAACTCATCCATCTTACTAATTTGTTATAATCTTGTGTGAAATAACTTTTTGTTACTCTTTCTGATATTTCTCTCTTGTTCATGAAATATAAATTTTTTATTTCCTATTTAAATATTTTGTTTATTATTCCAATATTTTATTTTTATAAATTTCTCTAGAATCTTTACTTATTAATAGTTAAGTCTTCATTATATACCTTTCAGTTTTATCAAATGAAATAATATTTACTTTCTTACCTTTGAAATATTCGTCTACAGCTTTTTTACATCCTTCCCATCCTTTGTATCCATAGTCATCGATAACTACAAATCCACCACGAACTACAAGAGGATATAATTGTTTTAGACAAACTTTTGTTGGTTCATATAAATCCATATCAAGTCTTAATATAGCTATTTCTTTAATATTATCTTTAATTTTAGGGATTAAATCTTCGACCCATCCCTTTATTATAATCATATTTTTGTCTACTCCTAAACTTCTCCTAGCATTCTCAGCATCTTTAATATTTGCTTTTGCGATTCCCACTATATCTTTTTTTTGTGTATCCTTATTTGTTGGCTCTGGAAATCCCATGAAACTATCTATTGCATAGGTTTTTCGTTCTGATTTTTTTACTTTAGAAACATAAGCCATCAATGCGGGGCACCCCCCCTTCCAGCATCCCAATTCAATAAAAACACCCTTTGTACCTAAATCCTCTTGTAGTTCTGCAAGATTCCACATCTGTTCTAATCTCTGATAAGGAAGCATACTAAACTCTGTGGCTTTTAATATTTTTTTATTTTTTTCTGAGATTAAATGTTGAAATAACTTTCTATATTTCCTAAATTTATCTAATCTCCTCAATATATCTTTAAATTTTTCTTTCATTTTATTTTTTTATTATTCTTATAATTTCAATATTAAAAATAATAATTCATAATATTTATAAATCTTTCATTTAGGTTGTAAATATGATAATTTTAGGTGTGCATTATTCACATGACGCTGGTGCTGCAATTATTAAAGATGGTAAAATAATTGCTGCTGTAAATGAAGAAAGATATGTTCGTGAAAAGCTTTACTCAGGATTTCCTTATAATTCACTACGTGAGATATTTAATCTAGCGGGTATTACTCCTAATGATGTAGATTATGTTGCCTTTGCTAATAAAACGCCAGGTAGCGGGCCCCAGAAATCTTTTGACAAACCATCTTTAAGAAAGTATATAATGGACAATTTGGCAAATGCCACTCCATGGTTAGTTGGTTCTAACGTTTTTGCCAAACAATATCGTGTTTTTTATAGTTTTTTTCGTAAAGGTAGAAGCGTCCTTAATTATTTAAGAGAATTAGGTGTTGATGCTCCTGTTTATTATGTTGATCATCATATGTGCCATGCAGCTTCTGCTTATTATACCTCTGGTTTCCCAAGAGATAGTTTAGTAGTTACTACAGATGGTTCTGGAGATGGTTTGTGTTCTACAGTTTCTGTAGTAGATGATAATTATGGGCTGAAGACAGTTGCAATTACTCCATTCTTTCATTCTCCAGCATCAATATATGCTTATGTGACTCATAATTTAGGGTTTGTGCCAAACAGACATGAAGGTAAAATTACTGGCTTAGCAGCTTATGGTAATCCTAATGAAACTTATGATATTTTTCGGAATATTATGCAAGTTAAAGGTTTACAGTACAAAACAAAACTTATAGGTTGTGGGAGACCTGCTAGTAGAAAATTGCATTTAATTATGCAAAACAAGAAAAGGGAAGATATAGCTGCAGGTGTTCAGAAGAGGTTTGAAGAGGTTTGTTGTGAATTAATATCTAACGCATTAAAGAAGTATCAAGCTTCTAATATTGCTCTGGCTGGTGGGGGATTTGCAAATGTAAAAGCTAATCAAAGAATTGCAGAATTGGAAGGAGTTAAGAAAGTTTTTATTCACCCAAATATGGGAGATGGCGGGTTAGGAGTAGGAGCAGCTTTATTTTTATGGGCAAAATTAATGCTTGATAAAGGTAGTGAGCCGAAACCTATTGTTATAGATAATGTGTATTATGGCCCTGAATATAGTAATGAGTTTATTGAAGAAAAATTAACTAAACATAATTTGAGTTTTAAATATTTTGATGATATTGAGAATGAAGTTGCACATTTAATTAACGATGGAAAAATAATAGGTAGGTTTAATGGAAAAATGGAGTATGGTCCCAGAGCTTTGGGAAATCGTTCTATTTTAGCTAGTCCAAAAGATAAAACTATAAATGATTGGTTAAATAAAAGATTGCGTAGAAGTGAATTTATGCCATTTGCTCCTTCTGCATTGTTTGAGTATTCTAATGAAATTTACAAGAATTTTGATTCAGGTAGTTTAGCCGCGCAATTCATGACAATAACTTTTGATGTTCATAAAAAGTGGGCAGATTTGGGGCCTGCTGTAGTTCATATTGATAATACTGCTAGACCACAAACTGTTACTAAACAACAAAATAAAAGTTATTATCTTACTTTGAAAGCATACAATGATCTTAGTGGCATTCCTTTTTTTGTTAATACTAGTTTTAATATGCATGAAGAACCAATAGTTTGTTCTCCTGAAGATGCAATAAAAGCTTTTAAGGAAGGAAGTGTTGATTTTTTAGCTATAGGTAATTATTTATGCCAATTTCCTAAATCTAAAAAACTTAATGTTTTAACTAATTAATTTTCTTTTAGATAATATTATAATTGCAAATACATAAGTAATTACAGTCATTACTAAGTAAGCACTTATTACTACTTCTGGTTTTGCACCCAATAAACTATATAAATATACTGCTGCTGTTTCTCTTAACCCTATACCATTAATTGTTATTGGGATTAGAGAGATTATTGTTAAAGACATACTTATTGCTGTTATAATTATTGGATTTGTTTTAAAACCAAATGAAAAAAATAAAAGAGTTATACCTAGCCCAGTTATAATCCATTTAATTATTGTTAATACAAAATTTATTGTTAATTCTTTTTTATGATTTTTAATGAAGAAGTTTAATGTTTTATTAAATTTTTTAAATTTATCTGCAAATTTTTTTGGCATTATTCTTTTAATTATATCTCTTACTATTTTTGCTTTTAAGGCTATCAGAAAAATAATAATCATAACAACAAATATTATAGGTTTGTAGAAGTTTTTTACTTCAGTTAAAAATATTATTGTTATTGCAGCAGTTATTGATAATACAATTATTGTAATTATTTTGTCAATCATAGTTATTGCTAAACTTTGGCCGTAACTTATATTTTCTTTTTTTAACATGTAAAGTATTGAGAATTCCCCTATTTTTCCTGGCATTATTGAGCCTATACTCCAACTTACTAAATAATACTTAAGAATTTTTCTAAAACTTAATTTATTTTTTATTTTTTTAATTAGTATTTTTATATTAAGTGCGCCTATTAACAAGCTAATAATATGAAGAATTAGTATTGGAATTAGAAATACTTTTTTCATTGATACAAATGTTTCTAAAATTTGTTTTATTCCTACATAATATATTAAAATTCCAAGTATTGCTATGCTAATAAATATTCTTGAAATCATAAATACAAAATTTTTTTTCATTCTTTTTTCATATCTGCCAAGAATCCAAATAATATAATTTGTAGTCCTATTAATATTAGTAATGCGCTTAGAATGGTTAGTGGAAGATGTCCTATTCTTCCAGTAATTATTACGTTGTAAATTAAGAATATTCCTATTATTGTTCCTGTTAGTATAAAGAAACCTCCGAAAAAGCCAAAGAATTTTAATGGCGCAAAATCCCTATATATTCTTAAGATATTAATCCATGCTTTTGATGCATAGCTAAATGGATTTTTGAATAACTTACTTTTTCTTGTTTTTTCAGTTGTTATTGGAATACTGATTATTTTCATTTTTGCTTTTCCTGCTCTAATAAGCTGTTCTTGCGTATAAGTAAAATTATTAATTATTGGAAGCTTTGCAACTTCTTGAGTGAATGCCCTAAAACCAGTTGTAGTGTCATTTATTTTAATATTAAGTAAATTAGAAAATACTTTTGCGAATGCTATGTTGCCTATTTTATTCATTAAAGATCCGCTATACTTGCCTTTTCCAAATCTTTCTCCCAGTACCAAGTCAGCACCATTTTCTATTTCTTTTATTAACAGAGGGATGTATTTAGGAGGATATTGACCATCTGCATCTGTATGAATTATTATGTCTGCTTGTCTTTTTAAGCATAGGTCCATTTCTGTTTTGAATGTTTCTGCCAGTCCTTTGTTTCTTTTATGCGAATATACAATTGCACCAGATTTTTCTGCTATTTTTTTTGTGTTATCAGCAGAACCGTCATCAACAACAAGTATTTCATATTTGTGTTTAGTACTATTCATTACTTCTTTTATAGAATTTATAACTTTACCTATTGTTTTTTCTTCATTGTATGCAGGTATTGTAATAATAACTTTCATAGTTCTCGATTATTTGTTCTGTATAAATATATTTCGTTTTTTGTTTTTTTTACCAATGGCAAGTTTAGATTTTTTGTTGATATTATGTAGTCTGCTTCTTTGTTGTTTATATTGTCTATTATCACTTTGTTGTTTATCCAAAGTGCTGTTAACTGTGTAGATCTCTTTTTAGTGCATAATATTTTTGTTGTTTCTTTGTTGAAATTCCCGCAGTCATTTTCATCTATTAATATTATCTTATCTTCAGCTATATGGTCTTTCATCCACAGGCTTAGTTGTTCTTGTTGATGATTGTACCATGACGTTTTTGAGTTATAATAAGTAACTCCAAAATTTATAATATTAATTCCTATAAATAAAATAGCTATTATTTTTATTATATTTATTTTCATAAGTATGTTTTTTTTATTCATATAAATTATTAATACAGCTATTGCTAATAACATTGTTGTTGTCAATATTATGGCTAGATTTTCTGTTAGGA
>Ga0209541_10000962_pt1 | contig 57386 bp, 56 predicted proteins | sample RifCSPlowO2_01_FD_184027 | JGI IMG/M metagenome (GOLD analysis project Ga0209541, IMG submission 184027) | Groundwater microbial communities from Rifle, Colorado - Rifle CSP2_plank lowO2_0.1 (SPAdes) (version 2) | ecosystem: Environmental > Aquatic > Deep subsurface > Groundwater | place... | reverse complement strand
ATATCGCAGCATTGTTATTGGCAAATTAAAATTTTCAGCATAAATACAACATAGATTTTCCGCAGCGAGTTTGGTTACTCCATAAGGGGAGACTGGTTTAGTAATGGTATTTTCTTCATTCATTTTTCCTTCTTGTTCACCATATACTGACGATGATGATGCCATGATAATTTTTTTAAAAGAGTTTGCGGCTTTTGCATATTCAAGAATTCGTTGCGTTACCAAAATATTCTCTTTAACATAGTTTTCAAATTGAGGACCCCAACTTGATCTAACTCCAGGTTGGGCTGCTAGATGAAATAGATGTTGACTCTTTCTAAAGATCGGTAAAAGATCTATTTCAATAAGATCTTTGATAATTAATGAAAAATTTTTGTTTTTTAAACACTCTTTAAGATTATGTTTCTTAATTTTTTTGGAATAATAATTTGTAAAACTATCAATTCCAATTACTTTAAAATTATTATGCAATAATTTTTCGGCTAAATGTGAACCAATGAATCCTGCAACGCCAGTAATTACAACTGTTTCCATGAAAAATCTTCTAAATTACCATGATATTTTTGTTCTTTGAAATACAAACTAATCCAAGAAACAGCATATGTGAAGTTTGATCCATTTGATTAAGGTTATCATCTCTGCCCATGCAACAAAAAGAAATTTCCTTTCTTCCTTTCCACCACGTCATTGTTGTATCATCAAGATCTGACACGCTATGGCTGATTTGGTAAAAAAAACTCTTGTTAAAAACATTATAATTTATCATTGGTACTGAATACCACATCGAGTTATCAGAAAATATACTTATGCCTTTTTTATTGTCCCCAAAATCAACCAGTCCTTCAGTGGAACCCAAACAACTCTGCTTCGTTAAGTTTGGTTGCAATAATTTATCATGTATTATTGAATTATTATCTAGAACAAATGATTCTAGTTTTCCTCCATTATGAGTTGAATAACAAAGATTTTTTCTGTCAAAGGTATCAGGATTCAAGGTGATAATACCAACCCTAAATGCAGATGGTCTAAATTCTTTAAAATTAAAAATGTATTTTATATCTAATCTAGGATGATTTTCATAAACATAGAACATTTTGGTAAGATGTGCAAAAGGTAAATCAATATTACAAAATAATTTAGATCTTATTGGATTTAAGTTTCCATCGGAGAAAATTGTAGTGTTTACAAGATCAGTGTATTTAATTCCGTTTCTATCCATTGCTATTGTATGACCAGAATAATCATAGTATGGTTTTTTCTTGATGGGTGTTTCTTTTTGCAAAAATTGTATCATTGGATTTTTTTCTATCTTTGGAAAGCTAAGTTCAGAAATTGCCGCACCTTTTTTATGTAGCAATTTTACTTCGACATTTGAAGTTGTTAGTTCATTTTGCATTTGTGATTTAGAATAAACATCTGACTGCTTGGAATCTAAATTAATATTGATACAAGACTTTCGTTTTATTAGAGGTTCAAAAATTATAGTAGTGCTTCGAAGACTTCCATCCTTGTAAAATTTTTGTTCTTCAAGCTGAGATGGGGTTTCTCTATTGTCTAAGTATAAAGCAATGTCGCTAAAAAAAATACCTGGTTGAAAATGTAATTTTAATTCAAAAGGTAATCTATCCCAATCATATTTACTTGGGTTAATAAGTATGAGATCGCTTGTTTTAGTTTTGTTAAGAATTTTCTGTAATTTTACTTTTAATTCACTTTCAAGTTTATTATTTAGTAAATTAGCGATTTTGTTGAAATGCATACGTTTTGTTTCAATTGTATGAGTTCGATAATCACTTGCCCAGCAATCAATTAGTTCTGAAGAATATTTATCTAGATTATTTTTTTTACTATCTGATAAGTTAGTTAGAATTCGTAGTTTTTTTAATAATTGATAGCAGATAGAATTCGTCTTACTGTTATCTCTTCCACATGTAGCCCATCTTACTATACTGATATTGGGTTTTTTTTCTAAAATTGAAAATTTTGCTGAATAAATGTTAATTTCTTTTGTAGAATCAAAGTTTTTGATTAATTGTGAAGGAAGGATGAATTCTAGATCTGATCTTTTTTCAATTTCCTCAAGAATTTGATATAATCTTTCTAATTCCTTGTTGTCACCATTTAATCCTAAAACAGGATTGGTTACAAAAATCTCCATATCAGAGCCATATAGAGGAAGACATGAATCATTTTTTTGTTTGTGACTATTAATGAATTTTATATAATCTAGTTTGGAGATTTTACCTGCTATGTATTTTTGAAACTGTTTGTATGTAAAATAGCTATTCCATATTATGTTTAATCTTTTGTTTTTATAAAAAATTTGTGCGGGTGTAAAATCTTTCTTTTTAGGATCTAATGAGAAATTAAGAAGCCAATCCCGAATTAGTATTATGTTTTTGAAGTTTTCAGTTATATACAAAGGAATTAAACCAGAACTAAAAATTTGTTCATTTATAAAAGCAGTTTCACATTTAATTCTAAATCGTTTTTGGGTTTCATCTCTTCCTTTTTGTAAATTAATTTTGTTAATATCTTCTGGAACTAGAGGAAAAACAACTTGTTCTTTACTTGAACAAATTATTTCACATTTTTTCTTGTAAATAGTTTTTTTTAATTCTTCAATAAAAAGTGGATCAATATTTTCGATTTTATCAAGTGTGTTAGTTGGAAATTCGATTCCAGTTTTGAATTTAAAATTATTAACCGCGTCTAAAATCGGCCAATAACATTTGTCAATAATTTCATGATAAGATTCTTGTGGGATTGAAGAATAATTCAGATTTCCATGAAAAACAGAATACAAATATAATTTTGACATTTAATAACACCTCTTAGTTAATGACAAAAAAATTAAAAAAAACATTAGGTAAATAAGTTATTTCCTATTCCAAGTGCATAGTACTCTATATTCGAATTTTTATTCTTTAGAATTCTCTGGGTATCGATAATTAATTTACGTTTCATATTTTTAAAATGAGCATTATTTAATCTGCTAAATTGTTTCCATGAAGTCATAATTATTGCACAATGACTATTTTTGAGAGAATCTGTAATGTTATTTGCATATTTTATTTTGTTATTGAAAATTTTCTTCGTATTTTCCATAGCTTTTGGATCGTATACTGTAATTGAGGTATTTTTTTTCAAAAGTAATCGTATTAATTTTATCGATACTGATTCTCTAATATCATCACTGTTTTCTTTAAAGGATAGACCTAAAATTGTAATATTTTTTCGTTTATGATTACCAACTAGTTTCTGAATTAAACGTATAATGTTTTTTACTTGAAACTCATTTGTCTGCTGTACTGCTTCAAGAAGTAGCGGTTTACTGCCTACTTTGGACGAAAATGTGATTATTGTTTGTAAATCCTTTGGTAAACATGAACCGCCATATCCAGGACCTGCTTTTAAAAATAGATTGCCAATCCGTGGATCTAAACCAATCGCCTTTGCTACTTCATCTATATTAGTTCCCGGTAGCGATTGACAGATGTTTGCGATTTGATTGATAAAACTTACTTTAGTAGCAAGAAATGAGTTATTTGCATATTTTATCATTTCAGCTGTTTGATAGTTTGTTATTATAATTGGAATTTTTGAATTGTATAAACTCTTGTAGAATTGTTTTACTTTGTGTATAGCGTTATCATCATTGCCCCCTATAACTATTGCATGTGGATTTAAAGTATCTTCTATTGCACTACCTTCTCTCAAGAATTCTGGATTTGTGATAAGGCTAAAACCTATTCCTGATAATTTGTTTGAATTCTTTTCTAGAATTGGTTTTACAATATTCTGAGTTGTGCCAGGTACAACTGTACTCTTGATAATTATAATTGGTTTATTTTCTGTTTTTGCTAGTTCATTGCCTAATTGTTCAATTGCAGTAGTTAGCATTTTCAAATCAATATAACCATTTTTTGATTGGGGAGTACCCACTGTTACAAATATTAAGTCACATTTTTTGACAGCTATTTTAATGTCAGAAGAAATTAAAAGTGATTTTTTTAATGCTTTTGCTAATGTTTCTTGAAGTTTTGGTTCGTAAAAGGGAGCTTTTCCTGACTTTGTTTTTGATATTTTGTCTTTATCTGAATCAATTCCGATAATATGATAAGATTTAGATCCTAAGACAGAAGCAAGTGAGAGCCCAACAAATCCCAATCCAATTATAGCTATTTTCATAAAACGCTATGAAGAACTATAGTTAAAAATTATACGCATTATAGAACAGCTGCAAAAATCTTGATGATGAAAGGTAAACTTCTGTTCACTGAATCAACCATATTCTTCAAGAAATTGTAGTGTTTTGTTTACTGCTGTACCTTGGTTTAATAAGTAATTATTAACAAATTTTTTACCGTTTTCAATAAGTTTTATTTTTAAATTAGAATCATTTAATATCTTTTTTATTGTATGCTCAAAATCTTCTATTGTTGTCGTCAAACATGAATTTGAGCTAAAAACAGGAGGAGTTTGTGTGGTAAGACGATCTTTTACTAGTATAGATATGACAGGTTTTTCAAGTATCTGTGCTTCTAGTATTGTAGTTGAATAATCAATTGTTAAGAAAACTTCGCATGATTCTATTAATGGTAAAATATCTCCAACCTTTCTTGTAATAATTTTATCGCCAAATTTTTTTACAATTGGTGTAATATCTAGTTCTTCTTGAAATGGATGAAGTTTAATGACTAATTTTTTATTCAGTTTTAGGATAGTTTTGCAAATTGTTTCTATAGCACGTTCATAATTTTGCATGGTTTTTACAGTAAGATCAAAAACCTCATTTTTTACAGGTGATGAAGTTGCTAATAAAATGAAATCTTCCTTTCTGCTTGAGATCTTACTTCTTCTATCAAAAATGGCATCATAAATCAAGCTACCCGTGGTTTCAGTCTTGTCAGAAAAACCACATTCAATAGCATAATGTTTTGAAATTTCACCCCATACCAGAAGCTTATCTGATTCTATAGGAAGAATACCTTCAAACTCATTAGATTTTTGATTTTCTATTGTTTCCCAATAAAATCCATGTTGTAGTAATACAATTTTGATATTTTCCTTTTTTGCTAGTTTAATTACTATTTGTTCGTTAAATCCACTTTCTGACCAAACTAAAATACATGAAAACTTATTTTTTTTAAATAATTGTTTTGTGATTTCAATTTCATAAATTCCTTCTGAGATTCGTTTTTTACATAATTTCATAAAATCGTCTTTGATTACATCCCAAAATGAATTATTTAAAATAGAAAAAAATGTTTTAAAAAAATTATGATCATTGAATGTGCTAATTTTTTTTTCGAATAAAGTTTGATTTTTCTTTATAATTTCTTTTATATTCTTATTTATTAAATTAGATGTAGTAATAATTCTACAGTTTGAATTTTTTATTATTGATAACGATTGTTTGTTCCAAACAGTTGGTCTTCGTCTGTTAAAAATAACTAAACTCAATGGGTGATTTAATGATGTTTTAAAAAACTTTTCATAACGAATTGGATCAAATTCGGCGAGTAGTATTGATTTTGTACTTGTGTTTGAATTATCAACATTAAGAAATCGACGAATTACTTTTTCTGAGAGTTGCTTTAATTGTAAATATGACTTTTTAGATATGTTAATACTGAATGTATTTGCTAGTTGAAATTTAACAGAATCATATAAAAAAGTATCATGTTGTTTTTGTTCTTTATCTAATATTTCGATAGAAGAAATGATTTGTTTAGCAATTTTGGCTAATGAAAATGATACATAAAATCTACTTTCTTTGTATAGATTAAATATTTTAATTATTTCAACAAATTTTTTTAGAATAGGTATCAAATAATGATGGAATTCTATGTAAAACAATTTACCTAAATTAATATCCTCATAAATTAATTGATCATATATTTGCGATTTATCAAACCATTGTGAAAAAATAAATGAATCTTTGTAAATTTTTTTAAAATCTATATCATTGATATAATTGTCTGATATATCATGGACAATATTATTTTTACATAAAAGGTGATGTGATTGATAATCAAACGTAATAATTAATGTGTTATTTTGTTGAATATTATTTAATCTTTCAATATTTGTGGTAGAATCTAATAATATAATGTTTTTAGCATTTGAAAGATCTTCCATTTAGTTTTTCTTCCATTTTTTCCAATCATAATCATTGAAAAAAATATTTTTCATTTCATTATCGTTTGGTTTCCATGCAATATCTGCTAATGTCAGTACTTTTGAAACTTTGTTCGAAATATTAACATGTGCAGATGGTATATTTTTAGGTACAAAAATAAGTACGGGTTCTTCATCACTTGATTCGATCTCGATATATTTATCAGAATGATCTTTAATGATAAAAACAACTTTTCCATGAATGCATGTAAAGTAACTGTTTCGTTTTGTATGAATATGCGGTCCCTTAATTTCACCTGGATTTACCAAACTTACATAAACCATTTTAGGGTAATTTTTTATAATATTATCCCAGTCTCTCCATACAACGGTTAGTGAACCATTAGTGTGTTCATCAACAACATCCTTAGTAGGATGATTTTCTAACTTCTTAACAAAGAATTCATCAATCATTAAAAATGCTAAAATTAGATTGTCAATAAAAGTTTGGATTTAATTATACTAATAATTAGACAGGATTCGAATGAATTAGTATAATATTTTATTAAGAAAAGGAATGTCCTTCGTATAATGAAACTACTTGTAACAGGCGGACTAGGTTTTATAGGTAGTAATTTCATCATGCATATTTTAAAGAATTTTCATGATTTTACCATAATTAATGTTGATGCAGAACTCTATGGTTCAAATCCTAAAAATGTGTATGAGATAAAAAATTCTGAAAATTACGAGTTTGTGAAAGGCGATATAACAGATTTGAAATTAATGAAAAAATTAATCAGTGGTTGTGACACTGTAGTAAACTTTGCAGCACAGTCTTTTGTGGATAGAAGTATATCAGATGCCAATCCATTTCTTGAATCAAATGTTAAAGGTGTTTTTACACTACTTGAAATTTTAAGATTTACAAAAAAAAGGTTTGTACATATTTCAACTGATGAAGTTTTTGGGAGTCTTAAATCAGAAAGTGCAAATGAAAGTTACAAGTTTAATCCATCTAGTCCTTATGCTGCAACTAAAGCATCTGCTGAACTTTTAATAAACTCGTACGTTGTTACCTATGATTGTGATTGTGTAATAACTAGATGCACCAACAATTATGGGCCTAGACAATTTCCTGAAAAGCTTATTCCAAAAACAATAACTCTAGCTAATAAAAGAAAAAAAATCCCAGTATATGGTAACGGTAAAAATATTAGAGATTGGATATTTGTAGATGATCACTGTGATGCAATAACTAAAATTCTTATGAAAGGGAAATCAGGTGAATCATATAATGTGTCAGCAAATAACGAATTAGATAATTTAACTATTGTAAAAAAAATACTTTCGATGATGGGGAAATCAGCAGAACTTATTGAATTCGTAGAAGATAGACCTGGTCATGATTTTAGATATAGTTTGAATTCTTCTAAAATTAAAAAACAGCTTGATTGGTCTGTAAAAACTGATTTTGAAAAAGGACTTGAAAAAACCATTAAGTGGTATTTATCACACTCTGATTGGTGGAAAAATTTACCCAAAAAAATTTTGGATGCTACTCCTTGGAAAAACTAGTAATGAGTGATATGATCAAACATGATTAAAATGAAAGGAATAGTTCTTCATGGTGGTCATGGTACAAGATTACGGCCTTTAACACATACAGGTCCAAAACAATTGTTGCCTATTGCTAACAAACCAATGTCTCAATATTGTATTGAGTCTCTTCAAGAAGCAGGAATTACTGAAATTGCGGTAATTATAGGTGGCATAGGTGCTGATAAAGTAAAAGAGCATTATGGAACAGGAGAGAGATTTGGGGTAAATCTTACTTATATTGAACAGGATCAACCTCGCGGAATTGCTCATGCCATAAACCTTAGTAAAAAATTTGTTGGAAATAATAAATTTGTAGTTTTTTTAGGCGACAACATAATTCAGAAAAGCATTTCTGAATTTGTAAAGAATTTTGAACAATCCACGGCAAAAGCATCGATTTTGTTATGTGTGGTAGATAATCCAAGTAGATTTGGCATCGCAGAGGTAAAAGAGGGTAAAATTAGAAAAATAATGGAAAAACCAAAAAACCCACCTTCAAACCTTGCAGTTACTGGCATCTATTTTTTAACTACAACTATCTTTGATATTATTGAAAGACTCAAACCTTCATGGAGAAGTGAATTGGAGATAACCGATGCACTACAAATGCTTTTAGAAGAAAATTATGAAATTACTTACAATATGATTACAGATTACTGGAAAGATACAGGAACGCCTGAAGATATTATTCATGCAAATGCAGCTGTATTAAAAAATATGAAACCATATTTTAATGGCAAAAAAGAAGATGGTGCTACAGTCGTTGGAAATGTAATGGTAGGAGATGGAACCATCATTAAAAAAAATTCAACCATAATTGGACCAGTAATAATAGGCAACAATTGTGTAATTGATTCACATACTAGAATTGGACCTAATACTAGTATAGGAAATAATTCAAATTTATCCAAATGCGATATTGAAGACTGCATAATAATGTCAAACTGTGTTATAGACGTAGATGCCAAAATTAGGCGAAGTATTATCTCAACTAACTCAAATATTATCCTAATGAAAAATAATCAGAATGAAAAAGTATTTTTGTTAGGTGAGGGTACCAAAATTTTATTGTAAAATTTTGATGTTATTTTAGTAATGTTAAATATATAAAAAACTAAATATGAAAATTAACTTGAATAAAACAGAAAATCCTCTAGTAAGTATTATTATACTAAATTACAATGCAGGCGATCTGTTGTTAAAATGTGTTGAATCTGTTTTTAATACAGATTATGAAAATTATGAAGTTATAGTTGTTGATAATGTCTCAAAAGATGAGAGTCATAAACAATGCAAGGAAAAATTTGGAAAGATTATACTAATTGAAAACAAGCAAAATTATGGGTATTGTGAGGGAAATAACATTGGAATCAGGAATGCAATGGGGGATTTTATAGTAATTTTAAATCCTGATACTATAGTGGATTCTAAATGGTTGAAAGAACTCCTAGCAGCATATAATAAGCAAGGAGAAGGCCTTTACCAACCTAAAATATTCTCTTTACACGAACCTGAAATTATTCAGAGCACCGGAAATATGCTTCATTTATTCGGATTTGGATTTGCTCGTGATAAAGGAAGGAGGGATCAAAATCAACATAATACAATAGAATGTATTGGATATGCATCTGGAACCTGTCTTTTTTCATCGTCTGTAACGCTAAAAAAAATAGGGCTCTTTGATTCATTCTTATTTTTGTATCATGATGATCTTGATTTAGGTTGGAGAGCAGCACAACTTGGAATAAGATCCTATTATGTACCAACATCAATAATTTATCATGCAGAAAGTTATACTTTAAAATGGAGTGCAACAAAATTTTACTGGTTAGAAAGAAACAGACGTTATTGCCTACTAACTCATTATTCTAAAAATACGTATTCAAAAATATTACCGTATCTCGTACTAGTTGATATCATAGTATGGTTTTTTTATCTCTCAAAGGGGTTTCTTGGTTCAAAAATTAAAGCCGAAATAGATTTAATCAAAAATAAAAATAAAATCGTTGAAAAATATATTGAATTAGAAAATAAAAAAGTAATTCCTGATTCAGAATTAATAAGATTATTTCCTGATGATATTTTTGTTCCTCAAAGTGTTTCAGGGAAGATAATAAATAAGTCATTTAATTCCATATTATCAAAATTAAGTAAGAAGGCAAAACAGTCAGTTTTATCTTCGCATAATAAATCAAAAACTAACTGATTGGTTTAGAGATTACTACCGCTACGGCGAAATTTCTTTCGTGACTAACAGAAACAAGAAACCTGTATTTTCTTATTTTATTTACAAGCATTACTTTGGGTTTTGAGTTAATATGTGACGTAATGATACTAAGCATTGAAATTTGTTCATTGATTGATTTTTTTACAGCTTCTTTTATTGCAAATTTGCCTGCAAAATGCTGATATGGATTTTTGAATTTTAGACAATATTCTATTTCTAATGGAAGAAAAACTTTTTTATAAAAAGCAGGCTTTTTTGTATATGGTATTTTAGTGAATTGATCTATAGCAACAATATCTATTCCTATTCCCATTTTTTCAATCATATTATATCAAGATCTATGTAGTCAAAATCTTATTTTCTAACAACTACTTTTGCAACACCGTCTAACAGACATGTTCTCTCTTGATTGTAAATTGATGTTTTTATGGTAATTAGACGTGTTGCCACACTTTTATCAATTACTTCTCCTTTTATTGTAATTACATCATTAACAAAACAAGGATTTTGGAAATTCAATGATTGTGAAAAATATAGTGCATGTTTTCCTGGAAGATACATTCCGATTAGTCTTGAAAAGAATGTAGCTAAGAGCATGCCATGACAGATTCTATTTTTAAAAGTAGTTGACTTTGCGTATTTTTCATCCATGTGTGATGGGTTATAATCTCCTGAAATCTTGGCAAAATCAGCGATCATAGATTCAGTAATTTTTACTGTAAATTCCTTTTTTAGACCTAAGTCAATTTGATCAAATTTATAGTCAGTTATATCAGTCATTCAAGACTATTCCATGGTTCTTTAGATGCCGTTTTATGTCTGCTACTTTTTTTACGTCAAGTGCTTCGTCAATTGTAAATTTTGTTTTAAATTCTTCTTCCAGTTCATACAATAAAACATATCCTTTAAACGAAGTCCAACTATCAATCGACCCAGGACCTGATTCGTCATTAACTTGAGAAACTGGAACATTCATAATTTTTGCAATTAGCCTGTAAAGTCGTTGAGACATTATTCTATGTTAACCTCTAAATAATTTGGTGATTCAAATGGAATGCTAAGATCATAGATCAAATATCCGTCCTCTTTTTTAAACCCACAGTTTGGTAAAAAGGATTCAGCAGGCTTGTTTTTTTGTGTTGGAATAAATTGTGCTTTTATTTTTTTTACTCCATTTTTTTTTGCTGCGTCTAGTATAAAATTAAGAATTCCTTTTTCTACTTCTCTGCCCATTACTCTACAACTCAAAAGAAAAGTATCTAAGAACCACTCTGTGTGATGTTCTTTTTTCACAATAAAAACCCCAGTAATTCCATTATTTCCAAATTTATCTTCTACTTGAGCGCATCCAACTATCATTTTTTCATCTTGGCAAAATTTTCGAATGTCTTCTTCTTGATATCGCTTTGTAGTGAGATTAAATTGATTTGTTTTTAATGTAAGTTGTGAGATACGTGGGATAGTGAAATTGTTTGCTTTTTTTATTAAAACACGGATACCAAGTTTTTTCAGAAAATCTTCCAAATTAGGCGATGTTTGTTCAAGTTCTTTTCTTTGTAATTGTTGATGATACATTTGTCCACGTGTCGTATCTTCATTTGTTATCTTTAATACGCTGAATTCATTTATTTCTTGAAGCATTTGCGAGTATAGGGATGGATCCGATGGTAAATCAACTGTGTTTACTTGAGGTAAATTAATTTGCATATATTCTCGGTTAAGTGGATCGTCATCAAAAAATACTATACTATCTACACCTATATTCAGCTCTGTTGCGATTTCGTTCATATTCAATATCTTGTCATTCCAATTAATTTTCATGGAAGCAAAATTATTTTCTCTTAAAATCATATGTGGGTGTTCTCTTATAACTTTCAATGCGTCATCTGGATTATTTTTACTATTGATGGCTAGAAGTATGCCACGTTGAAATAATGCAAGAAGATTCCTTTGGAATTCCACATAGGCATTTCCGGGTGGTTGTGGGCCTAGTTTAATTCCGTCAAAACCATCTTCTCCTACTATTCCACCCCATAAAGTATTATCCAAATCTAAAACAACACATTTCTTTGAAAGTCCTAATGTGGCTATAATGTAAGCCATTAGATCATTTGCCAAGTAAGGTATGTAGTCCATAGATATTCTAATATCACCTACAAGAAATTGTTGAAAATTAACCACATTTTTTTCACCGTGTAATGAAACAAAACTGTTAAAATCATATAGATAAACTGAATCTGCATTACAAAATTCTTGAATCAAACTAGTGTTTAGATTATTTATCATTTCATGAAAACCATATAGAATTATTTACAAATGTTTTAGATAGAGTAACAATTTCATTGGTTTTTTCATTGATCAGATCTCGCCGTTTTGATGTGGATATAGAGTATGGAAAATAAAAGAGATCACCAAGAATATTTCTAATATCTAAAATAAGAAATGTAACATCAGGAAAAAATTGATGTAAACCACTTTTTTTGTCTAGAATCTCTTGATTATATTGATTATAACCACCCTCATACATTCTACAATCAATGTTTTTTTCTGCACATTTTACTTGAAGAGTTTCTGCGAGTCCATTAATTGTGAAACTGGATAAAATCGCGATTTTGATTTTTTTCTCAAATTTTCTTTTTTCCATATTTTGCACTTTAGTGAGAAAGTGAGATAATTTTGGTTCTATATTCATAAATTGCCATATTATAAACCACAATAAATATTTCGTATCTTAAACAAGCTTGGATTAAACTAGTCTTTTATGCAGAAAACTTAAAGATAAAACGTCATCTTTCCATTTAGGAAAGAACTATGCACGAAGATGATGTATTTTCTATCAATGAAAAAGAAGTGATGGAGTTTTATGGTTATAAAGACTCAATAGGACGATTAAAAATGAAATTAAAGCTCTTGCGTTCTTGGATATTGCATTCACTAGCATATTCTTCTCCATTATCAGATTTTGTAATCAGTGTGCAACGTTCAAGAGGAGTAAAAATAGGCAAAAACTGTCATTTTTCACCTTATATTTTGATAGATTTAGTATATCCAAAAATGATCACCATCAAAGATAATGTTACAATTGGATCAAATGTTATGATATTTGCACATATCAATCCTACAGCTAACTTAGAATTAAAAAGAAAAACATATCCAAGAAAAGTAGCACCTATAATAATTCAAAATGGTGCTGTTATAAATCCTGGATCCATTGTTACTGCAGGTGTTACAATAGGAAAAAATGCTATAGTCTCTGTTGGTAGTGTTGTAACAGAAAATATTCCTGATTATTGTGTCGTAGTAGGAAATCCAGCAAGAGTTGTAAAAAGGATTGAATAGAATTTCAAAATTTTCATTATTAAATTATTTGTTAGAAAATTGATAGAAAATGAATCTCTTAAGCATTGATTTTGAAGAGTGGTTTCATCCTGAATTAATTAAGCCATATATTACTAACAAAGAAAAAAAATTATCTGTCATCAATGGCATAGATAAAATTTTAGATCTATTACAAAAACATGAAACTTTTGCCACCTTCTTTGTAGTGGGAGAATTGCTGGAAATGAGACCAGAGTTGCTTGATAAAATTCTTGACGCCGGTCATGAAATTGCGTGTCATACTATGTATCATAATAGACTTGACATGATTGGTTATGAGAAAATTTTTCTTGATGAAATAAAAAAATTTGACAAACTAACCTCTGGTAAATCTAGAGGATTTAGAGCACCAACTTTTTCATTAAATAAATCCAGTGCGTGGGTAATAGACATATTATCAGAAAATGGTTATATTTATGATAGCAGTATAGTTCCTGCTAAAACGAGTATGTATGGAATGCCTAATGCAGAAACAAAACCATATAGGATTTCTAGCTCATCAATAGAACGGAATGCTCCTAATGGAAAAATGATAGAATTCCCTTTGCTTGTTACAAGATTTTTGGGAAAAAAGATTCCCGCTGGAGGTTTTTATCTAAGAACATTACCGATGAACATAATTAAAAAAGCCATTAAATCTTATGAAAAAAATGATATTCCTGCTTGTTTTTATGTACATTCGTGGGAGCTAACTCCAGAGTTTATGCCAAAGATTTCCTTACCTATGAAAGATGATTTTATAACATATCATAATATTGAGAAAACTTTTTCTCGGGTGGAAGCGATTATCAAAGAATTCAAATTTACGTCATTTCATCGTTATATTAATAAGAATTAGTACCGATAATTTGAAAATACATCACCAAATGTAGTTTTATAATTCGTTGATTTTATTAAAAGAAATTTTTAATTTCGACTTTAATATTGATTATAACTCCTTATTCATGTTTTATCTTATATACAAAAAATCCACTTTTGTCATTCTTATAAATTAATTCAAAATTTTTTGGTATTTTTGGATTGGTTGGATCTGAAAGAACTTTCAAATAATCTAAATTATATTCGTTTGATACATAAAAAAGATAATCCGGAACTGGATGGTGTTTATTGTATCTGTCTTTAGGTATACTGTCCATGTTTGAAAGTGCGATATCAAAATCAGACCAACTTTGTCGAGTAATAAAGTCGTGGATTGTAGCATTTTGATTACCCTCCCTGAAGTTTGTATACAAATACTTGGCATTTGCATAATGTACAATATTATTATCCTGCGACATTATGTACTTGTTTTTAATATCAGGCTCCTTCGACAATATATCTCCTATTTCTTTTAAGGTTACAGGTGTTGTTAGTACATAGTTATGGTTAATACGAAAAATATCTTTAAAAATATCTTTCCAATCAAAATTGTCATTAAATAGAAACATTGCTTGTAGCTCATATGAAAATATCAGATTTGAAATTATGAATATTGTGATGATGAAAATTATGGCTATTTTTATCCAATTAGTTTTTTTAGATGGTAGCTTTTTAAATTGAATTATTTTAGGAATTCCCTTTAGTATAAACAATGCAGTTAAAGTATGAAGGGTTAGTAACATTGAAAAAAAATCAGATGGAATGTGAATTTGTACGATGGATGCTATTAAAAAAAAACAAATTGAAGTTATAAGTAATGGTAGAACATTATGTTCTATTTCTTTAATTGATATAGCACCTAAAACCAAAAAAGGAATTATTATAGCGATAAAAAAATATTGTATATTATCAGTGATTAGAAGAAAAATCAAGATAATAAAGGAAATGGTTGAAAGAAAAAGAATTTCTTTTTTTCTTATCGGTCTTTTAAAAGTTATTAATGCACCTCCTAAAATTATGAGTATTCCAATGTAGGGAATAAATGGTATTGGAGAAAGATTATCTATTCCACCACTAAAATTAAAAATACGATCTGGGTTATGATAAAATAGATTATAAAAATAATTTTTAAAAAAAATATCGTTTATTTCAAGAGTGTCAGAGTCCAGAGATTTAGTTCTTGCAACAAAATTGTTTTCCCATTCCGGAGATTGAAATTTGGAATTGTGCAACAAATAGTAAGTCGGATCACTTTCTATCAAAGTTCCAAAAGTTAACAAATTATAAATTAATAATGGCGAAATTGTGATAATGAAAAAAATTGAAAATAGTATTGTTTTACTTAAGCTTATTTTTTTATAGTGAATTAAAAAAAAGATAACGTAACCAACTCCAATTAATAATGCTTGATATCTTAACATGTATGTAAATCCTAAAAAAATCCCACATAGCGTTACATCTCTATTTGACAGTTTTTTTTTTGTAATAAAATAAAGTGACATAAAAATTAGAAATACAGGTAGCATTTCATCATGTGTAATTATAGATTCTGTATGAAAATATGGGCTAATTGCAATTAAAGTTTGTACTAGAATTGCTAATTGTTTATCAAAGATATTCTTTATGATGTAAAAAGATAAAAAAACAATTCCTGTTGCAAAAAAAACCGAAATAAGCTTAGCAGTTATAAAAACATCATTAAGTACATTATTGGTAAAAGCTAAAAAAACTGGCCACCCAATTGGGGCGCTGTGAAGATATACATCCTCTCGATCTCCATACAATGTTTGTTTCCCAGCATAATAATAAAAAAGTAAATTATGATCCTGAGTTGGATTATCAATAATAAATGCCACGTATGAAGTAATGCTAAAAAAAACTATTACCACTATGATTGACATCTTTGTTTCAAAATTTTTATTTGCGAGTTTTAGATTTGTAAAATTATTAAAATTCCTAATTGACAAATTAATTACGTTTTTGTACTAATTAATATTTAAAATATAAACTGTGTACATGAAATCTAGGTCTATAAAGTATTTATAAATTAATCAATCATTTTCGATTTCATAGTTGTAGTAAAAAGAAAAACTATCACAACAGATTCCATTGCCTTTTCCTCATATATGCATGAATAACTTACTTCTTTTAACCATTATATTGACTATATGTGAATTCATATAAATTTTATAATTAAGATTTAGATTGATTATTAGAAATTATATGAATTTTAAGATTAGGTTAAATGGAAAAAAAACAGTAAAAAATCTGAATATTAAAAATTTTTTTAAAAATAACAAATTTCCAATTTTAGTAGCAGTGATATTTTTCTTTTTTACTTCTTATGTGTCATTCTTTGTTGATAATCCTGCACGTGGTTCAGACGCAATGTATTATTTTTTTGCTGGAAAACAAATTCTATTTGGCGATAAGGAAGGTGTTAAAGTCCCTAATGCGCCAATAGGAGGACCTATTCTATTTGCTTCTTTGAATGTATTATTTGATAATCCATATTTGACAATAAAAATTATCTCACTTCTTAGCGGAACAGGAATTGTATTTTTTTCATATTATATAATTAAACATGTTTTTAATTTCAAAATTGCTTTGTTTGGGCAATTAATTGTTGCAGTTAATCCTAAGCTACATATTCAATCAACGTTTCCTTTTAACGAAATTTTTCCTATTTTTCTAATTTTTATATCATTTTATTTTATTACTAAGGCTCGTTTACTTCCAATTCATCTGGTAATAGTGGGATTGTTATTAGGAGCATCTTTTATGATTAGATATCAAACATTACCAGTAGTCATAGCTTTTCTCATATTTTTATTAATTTATGATAAAAAAATTAGAAAAAATGTACCATTGGCTGCAATCTTAATTGCAAGCTTTTTGGTTGGGATCAGTCCTTTAATTATTTACAACTACACAACATTTGGTGTTTTCATTGATGGTGATCCCAATTACTATATGGCGACAACAAAAGAATTTACTCAGACATCTGAATGGAAAGATAAAGTAGACTTGAATACCGATTCCCCTCTTGCCGGGATTTTTGCTGATTTTGATTTATTTTTAAAAAATTATTTTTATAATCTATTTTATCATAACCCAGATCGTATTTTTAATTTTAGTGGTGGAATAGACAATATTTCTCCCACTCCACCGATTCCTTTCTTAGGACTAATTCTTATTTTGGAGGTTTGATATATTACCTAAAATCAGATTTAAAAAAGAAATTTATCATATTTTTAATTGGAATTTCGCTTTCAATTGCATTTGTAATAACGTTTTTAAACATTTTTGAAACATATTTTTTTGCACCAATTATAATTCCGTTGTTAATACTTGGAATTGTTTCATATAAAAAAATTGAAAAAAAATTTTTACCACTATTGATTGCTCCAGTAGTGTATTTTTTTGTTATGTCTATAATACCTATTACTAGAGCTGATTATTTTTTTTCTGTGTGGATAATTTTTCCAACTCTTTCGTCATTGTTCCTTTTAGAAATGATTCCAAATATATTGTCAAAAAAATATAAACAAAATCAGGTTAGTGTACAGTTTTCATATCGTACATCAATAAAAGTGATAATATTATGTTTGATTGTTTTACTTTTATTAGTGAACTTGGCATTTTCGTATAAATTAATGAAAATGATTGAATATGGAGATAAATCTTTTGATGGTGTAATAGAAGAGATTCAAAAGTTATTTAATGATGAAAGCGAACTTAAACATTTGGGAATTGAAGTAAAACAAATTGGCGATATATTATCAAAACAACCTGGAATTGAAAATAGTTATGTAATGACTGCTAATTGGGCAATTCCTTATTATGCCGACAGCAAATTATTGTTTGCAGACTTTGCTGAAGGAAATGCAAACGAAACTTTGGATTCATACATAACTAGAGAAAACTGGTCCAACACTGATATTTACATTTCAAACATACTCAGTATACCATTGGATAGAAATAATATCAATAAACCTATACCGGATTATCTGGTCTATACGCCCAGTGTTTTACTAGAAAGGCCTGAAAACATGAAAATTTTAGAAAATCCTAAAGATCCTAGAATTCCATCTAATTTTGAGTTACTCTATAAATCCGATATTACGGGTACGTTGATTTATAAAATTCATCATGGTATGAATTAATCCACAAAGCGCAGTCAAAAAAAGACGAAATTCATGAAATTGATATGCGAGTAGAGTTAATGCTTACAGTTTTATTTTTCTTTTTTTTCAAGTAATTTGTGTCAAATATCTTAATTACTGGCGCTTCAGGTTTTATAGGAGCTAATCTTGTTCATCATTTATCTAGAACAAAAAATCAAATAAACATATTCGTAAGAGAACAATCAGATCTTTGGAGAATAAATGATGTACTTTCAAAAGTTCATATTCATTCTGTAGATTTAGTTCATAGTAAAAGTCTTAAGAAAAAAATATTTGAAATAAAACCAGATATTGTTTTTCATTGTGCAACATATGGAGTTCTACCATACCAAAAAAGTATTTCAAAATTAATAAAAGCAAATATTTTAGGAAGTGTTAATCTTATGACAGCTCTTACGGAATACAACAATCTTGAAAGATTTGTTAATTTAGGAAGTTCATTTGAATATGGTACAAAATTAAAGCCTATAAAAGAATCTGAACTTGTTGAACCCATAACACCATATGGGATTGTTAAGGTAACACAAACATATTTTACAAAATACTTTGCATATCAAAAAAACCTCCCCTCTGTTACTTTACGATTATTTACTCCATATGGCAGATACGATGAACCTGGAAGATTGATTTCAGATATTATGGTATCACTAGTACGAAAAAATAAACTTACCCTTTTTTCGCCTTATGCAATTAGAGATTTCATTCACATTGATGATGTTATTAATGCAATGATGAAGGCTGCTAAAACATCCAAAATACACGGTGAGGTGTTCAATATTGGTACCGGAAGAGAATATTCTGTTGGTGAAATTGTAAAGTTTGCTTGTGAAGTAGCTAAAACCGACATTGAGATCGTTTGGAAAAATTCTACTCAACGTGAATTCGATAAAGCTGGCGGAAAAGGACATGCAGATATTAAAAAATCAAAGATGCTTCTTAATTGGAACCCAAAACATACTATTAAAGAAGGATTATCTAAAACATACAATTGGTATAAAGAAAATCTCAATTTTTATAACCATAAAAAAAGATGAGTTTTTATTTCAAAAAAAACTAATGTGGATAACGCAGAATAAACCATAAAAAAATAAGACCTACTTTTATAGCATGAAATTTTTTGTTTGTTCCTATTTTTGAAACACCAATACGTTTTTTGAATGTAACCGGAACTTCAATTATTTTTAAATCCTTTTCTATACTGAGCATAGTCAAGTGTATCGTAACTGCAATTCCAGCTATAGGCTTATCAGAATCAGGCAGCGTTAGATCATTAACAATTTTTTCTAATGCATTACGTCTAATAATTCTAAAAACACATCCAACGTCTGTTAAATTAACTATCCCAGTATGTAATAAGCTAAAATATTTTATTTGGATTAATTTTGCCAAAAAGAAATTTCCCCACACATGAAGTAAACTATTTTGATTTCCTTTTTCTGTCAATATTTGATTTTGTCTTGCACCAATTACCATATCACAATTATCTAAGTATGGCAACATTTTTTTAACATCATATGCGTTAAAACTGTCGTCAGATTCTGTAGTAGATATTACATTCGAATCGGTTTTCAACGCTTCCTTTAAACCCAAAACATATGAATGAGCAAATCCCATGTTTTTCTTTTTTCTAACTACAATTGCACCAGACTTTTCTGCAATATCAGACGTATTATCTGTACTGTTGTTATCAATAACTATAACATATTTTACAAATTTTTGATTAAGATAATCTTTCACAACTTTTTCAATTGCGCCAGCTTCATTATAGGTAGGAATTACTACACATATTATTGGGTTTAATATTGGATTGTAGCTTAGATAGTGAAGAATTGGATCAGTTTTGTAATGTTTCCTTTGCAACATAAAAATTAATGCGCCAAGTAACCATAATCCATCTGCTAAAAGGATCCACTTAAGATAAACAGAATAGTATATGTTTTCTACAGGATTTGCTCCATGAAGAAATAATTCAATCTGTCCATTTATTGTAAGATATAGATTTGATGCTGTCCATATCATATTAATAAAAAATAAAATGAGAAAACTAACTGATGCTAAAATGTATAGTAATCCCATTAATAATCTTCCTCAACTCTCAATCTTAAACAAAATGTCTATTAATATTGGTTAAATAATTTCATCGGTATGAAGGCAGTTATATTAGCAGGAGGTTATGGGACAAGGATAGCTGAGGAAACAAGTCTAAAACCTAAACCGATGGTTGAGATAGGTGGAAAACCCATCCTCTGGCACATAATGAAGCATTATTCTGTTCATGGTGTAAATGATTTTGTAATTTGTTGTGGCTACAAAAGTTATTTCATAAAGGAATATTTTGCCAATTATTTTTTGCACATGTCTGATGTTACATTTGATATTAAGAATAACAAAATGGAAGTACATACAAAATTTGCAGAGCCTTGGAAAGTCACGCTAGTAAATACAGGTGAAGACACTATGACAGGAGGTAGAATTAAACGAGTTCAGAAATATGTTGATGATACTTTTTGCCTTACGTATGGTGATGGTTTATCAAATGTTGACATTTCATCATTGATCAAATTTCATAAAAAAAGTAACCTTATTGCAACACTAACATCAGTACAACCAACTTCCAGATATGGAAAGATAACGATTGATAACAATAAAGTTGTAGATTTTAAAGAAAAACCAGAAGAAGACACGGGTTGGATTAATGGTGGGTTTTTTGTATTTGAACCTCAAATTATGGACTATCTAGAGAATGATCAAACAATTTTAGAACGAACGCCTCTAGAAACCTTAGCTAAAAAAGGCCAACTTGGAGTTTACAAGCACAATGGTTTTTGGTATCCAATGGATACATTAAGAGATAAGATTTTTTTAGAAAAATTATGGTCTAGTGATGAAGCGCCATGGAAAACTTGGTAATATGGTGTTTAAAAATTTATTTTATAATGTTTTCAAAAATAAAACAGTTTTTGTAACTGGACATACTGGTTTTCAGGGCAGTTGGCTATCTTTATGGTTGAATATTTTAGGTGCTAAGGTTATAGGTTATTCTCTAGAACCACCAACCAAACCTTCGCTATTTGAAATTTTACAACTCGAAAAAGATGTTAAGCATATCACAGGGGATATAAGAAATGAAAAAAATTTGCTCAATTCAATTGCAGAACACAAACCTCAATTTATTTTTCATCTGGCTGCACAATCACTTGTACAACAATCTTATAAAAAACCAATAGAAACCTTCCAAACAAACATACTTGGAACTGCTAATGTGTTACAATCGCTATTTCATGTTGATAGCGTCAATGTATGTGTAATAATGACTAGTGACAAATGTTATGAAAATAAAACGGAAAATCACATACACGTAGAAAATGATCCTATGGGAGGTCATGATCCGTACAGTGCAAGTAAAGGTGCAACGGAACTTGTAACTGCTTCATATAGAAGTTCGTTTTTTAGTAAAACCAGTTCAAAACACAATCATGTTTCTATCGCAACAGCTCGTGCTGGTAATGTGATTGGTGGTGGAGATTGGGCTAAAGATAGAATTATTCCTGATTGTGTTAGAAGTTTAACTGCTAATAAGCCGATTTATGTGAGAGATCCATCATCTATACGACCATGGCAATATGTTTTAGAGCCTCTTTCAGGAATTCTTTGGCTAGCTGTGAAAATGTTTCAAGAATCTCATAAATTCTCTGAGCCATGGAATTTTGGGCCAAAAAATTTTGAAAATAAAATAAATGTCAAGCAGATTGTGGAATTAGTTATTAGAGAATGGAATTCAGGAAAGTGGGTTGATGCTTCAAACAATGATGATGCTCTATATGAATCGTCTTCTTTAATTTTAGATTCTTCTAAAGCGTTTAATTTACTCAAATGGAGAACTATTTATTCGTTAGATGAATCAATTCATGAAACTATTTTATGGTATAAAAAATACTTAGAAAATAAAATCAATATGAAAGAATATTCTATTCAACAAATTAAAAATTATTGTAAAAAGGCACAGAAAATGAATATGGTGTGGGCTAGAAATTAGATTTGATGTAACATGAACTTTATCAAGACAAAACTTAATGGAGTTTTTATTATTCAACTAGAAAAAAAAGAAGATGAAAGAGGTTTTTTTGCAAGAGTCTGGGATATAAAAAAATTTGAAGAAAAAAATCTTAATTCAAAATTAGTTCAATCTAACATATCTTTTACAAAGAAAAAAGGCACCATAAGGGGATTACATTACCAAATTCATCCATATGAAGAAACAAAAATAATTCTTTGTACAAAAGGGAGTGTTTTTGATGTGATTATAGATTTAAGATCTGATTCTGCGACATATAAAAAATGGGTTTTTCATAATTTGTCTTCTGAAGACTATAAAATGTTGTTTATACCTGAAGGATTTGCACATGGGTTTCAAACTCTTGAAGATAATACAGAAATTTTTTATCAAGTTTCACAGTTTTATACTCCTAGTGCTGAACGTGGAATACGTTGGGATGATCCTTTGTTTAATATAGATTGGCCTATTAAAAAAAAGGTTATTTCACAAAAGGATAATTCATATGAAGACTTCACGAATTAGCTGAAAAGATAAGCACAATATATAATCATAATTAAAATTCGATTAAACATGATGAATGATCTAGAACAATTGAAAATTCCCCATACAAAACAAACTAAATTTGTATCCTTTGATGGAGGAATTCAAATAACTACATTACATCAACGTCCAGACAGATATCGAAATTTAGAAGAGATACCAAAAAATGTTCCACGCATAGCACGTGGAGGTGGTTACTCGTATGTGGCAGCAAGTTTTGGAAAAAATGTTTTAACGCAAGAAATGAAATCTTTTAATCGGATTTTAGAATTTGATGAAAGTACTAAATCCGTTGTTGTTGAAGCAGGCACAACATTAATAGAATTATTAAAATGGAGTTTTGGAAAAAAACTCTTCCTAAAAATTCAACCAGGTCATCCGTACATTACTATAGGAGGATGTGTTGCAGCAAATGTACATGGAAAAAATCCGCAAAAAGATGGTACCTTTGTAGATATAATTTCAGAAATTAAGTTATACCATCCTGATTATGGAATAAAGACTATAAGTAGAACAAAAGATTCTACTATTTTCGATTTAACATGTGGCGGACTGGGATTAACAGGAACTATACTCAGTGTAAAACTACAGCTTCACACATTACCTTCAGATAGAATGATTTTTGAGCGAGTTCCAACAGAATCGCTAATTGATGCTACAGAATATTTTAAAAAAAATACAGATGTTGATTTTATTTCTAGTTGGCATGATGGTTCACCATTAAAGAAAAACTTTGGGAGAGGAGTTCTTTATAAAGGAATTTTTGCAAAAGATTTTCAAACAAACAAATTAATAATTCCAAAAAAAGAGGCATTAACTCCATTTACGAGAGCAAAATTACCATTTTCTATTTGGAATAAGACTACAGCTGCGTTAGCATATTCTTTATATCGAAGACGTGAAATTAATGGTCCACAAAAATTTGAGAGGGATATTTTTGATAGTTTGTTTCCTTTCGGAGGAAACGCAAAGGCATTTCATCTATTCTTTGGAAAAAATGGCTTTTCAGAATATCAAATTTTAGTTCCTTTAACTCGCGTAGATGAATTTGTTAATGATCTGATCAAGTTAATAATAAATGAAAAACCTCCATTAATTGTAATTTTTATGAAGCCATTTAGTGGTGTACAAAGATATTTGCGATATTGTGGTTCTGGAATTACCATCGCATTAGATTTTCAACGATCTCCATTAACGAATACGGTTATGTCAAAGATCGATAATCTTACAATTTCATATGGTGCAATACCCAATATTATTAAAGGTCCAAAAAAAGAAGTTGTTAAAAGTTGTTTTCCAGAATATGATAAATTCATTAACGATTTAAAAAAATTTGATCCTAAGCGAATCTACAAATCAGATTTGTCGGAGAAGTTAGGTCTATGACATACATTATTGTTGGTGGCTCTGCTGGATTAGGAAGAGCAATAGCAGAAAAATTTGCGTCTGAAAAAAAGGATTTAGTTATAATTTCATCGGATCTGAGAGATGCACAAGCAGTTGCGTTTGATTTAGAATTAAGATTTAAGTCAAAAGTAGTTCCACTACAAATGTCACTTTCCCATATTCCGATATCTTTTGAAAATGTAGACGTTATTCTGAATAAGCTTTCTCCACTAGAAGGATTAATTCTTCCGATAGGATTCAATAATACTAATGATGAGCCAGGAATAGACGAAAATGGTTTTTTTGAACTTCTAAATATCAATTTTGCCTCTGTGTGTTTATTTATCAATCATTACTTACCAATACTCAAAAAACAGAAAAGATCTACCATTATTGGTTTTGGCAGCGTGGCTACTATTAGAGGAAGAACAAGAAATGCCACATATGCAGCAGCAAAACGTGCATTACAGAGTTATTTTGAAAGTTTGAGACATTTTTGTGCAAATTTCTCATTAATTGTACAATTTTATATTTTAGGTTATATAGATACTAACTTATCATTTGGCGTAGACATGGTTTTCTTTAAACCTGTAGGCGTTGAAAAGCTAGCTACTAAGGTTTTTGATAATAGGTTTAAGGATTTTGGCGCTACCGTTTATCCCAAATATTGGAAATTAATAAAAATTGCATTGCCATTAGTTCCTTGGTCAGTTTTTAAAAAATTTAAGAAATAAAAAATATTTTTTTGTTTTTATTTTTCTAAAGATTCAAAAAATTCTAGAGTTTTTTTAATGCCATCTTTTATAGGTGTTTTTGGTTTCCATCCTAGTGATTTTAATTTAAAGTTATCAACAACAAAATTCCCTACATCTACTTTTTTTGTATATGATGGTGTGTTTACATACATAACTTTTGTATTAGTCAGCTCTTCTAACCATTTACCTAATTGATGAAACCAAGTTTTCTTATAAGATGATATCCAATACAAATTTCCAGATTTTCCCTTTTTCATAATTGTAATAATACCTGAAATAACATCTGAAATGTAGATTAAGTCTCTAAAAAAAAGGCCTTTATTAAATATCGTTATGTCTTCTCCATTGAAAGCTTGATGGATCAAATAATTTACTGCATTTTTGTATGGTACTATTTGTTCTCTTGGACCAAAAGAATTTGTTATGCGAAAAATTAATGTGTCTAAACCATAAACTTGATGATATATTTTACAATAAAATTCACTTGCTAATCTATTGACGCCATAAATTGTTGTTGGGTTACAAGGAGTTTGTTCATTTACAGGTAATCGCTTTGACCTTCCAACCACTATAAACGTACTTCCAAGAATAAACTTGCATTTTAAATTCATTTTTCTTATTTTTTCTAAAATAAAAAGAGTTGATTTTGCATTTGATTCAACATTGTATAATGGTTCTTCAAATGATTTAGAATGAGAAGTTTCTCCAGCTAAATGTATGATGATTTGCGGTCTATGTTTATCAATACATTTTCCTAATTTAGAAAAATCAGTTACATCGACTTCTTCGATTTTAAGTTTTTTTAAAATATGTAATATGTTATTTTTTTTTGTATTGTTTTTTGTGATAATTACTAATTTGTGATTTTCTTTTAGCAATCCTTCACACAAATGACTTCCCACAAAACCCATTCCTCCAGTAATTAGAATTTTCATCTGTCTTTTGAAAAGATAGCTAAGTTAAAAATTAACTCATCAAATTCTATGAAAGATATTTCTGATAGTTCTTTAATCAAAAATCATTGAGAACTAGTATAATAACAAAAATTAAGATTCTAATAAAAGCTACTACAGTTTTCAAAAATTGGTACCTCTATCCTCTAGTATATTTTAAAATAATAAAGCGGGGTTATATTATATTTGAAACCTTTAGTGGTCTGAAAATAAAATTAAGAACTAGATCTACTGATCTTATGGCGCTAACAAATGTTTGGCTTGTTAATGAATATTCAAGATCAAATTTTAGAATCAACGATAATGATGTTATTATTGACATAGGTGCTCACATAGGATTATTCACATTATATGCATCGCAATATTGCAAAAATGGTACTATTTTCTGTTTTGAGCCAGTAGAAGAAAATTATAATGTTCTTTTAGATAACATAATACAGAACAAGCTAAAAAATGTAAACCCATTCAAAAGTGCAGTATCAAAAAGCGAGTCTACAATTACAATCTATCGTAACAAAGATGAAGCTGGTCACAGTATGTTTAGTTCCACATCTCATACTCTTAAAGCTAATTCCATTTCACTGAAAAAAATTATAGATGAAAACTCTATTGATCAATGCAATTTAATTAAGATGGATTGTGAAGGTGCTGAATATGAGATTATTGAATCCTTGCCTTTAGAATATTTTAAAAAAATATCAAAAATGATCATAGAGTATCATTTTGCTGATTCAAAACTAAAATTGTTTAATAATCTCAAAACTAAATTAATGACTGCGTCATTTAACATATCAACAGTTTCTCATTCTTCGGATATGGGTTTACTATACGCTGTCAAACAACAAATCTAAATTAATCGTATCCTATTTGAGGTTATAATTTAACAGTAATTAGTGAAAACTAAATAATTGAAATTATCAGTCTTCTTGATGAAGATAGCATTTGCATGTCCTGCTTCGTTGCCAGCCACACAGTTTGGTGGTATAATGTTTCTATGCATAGATCTAGCAGGAGAATTATCGAAAATGGGACACGATGTGAGTATTTACACTACAGATCTTGATTTTGCAAATAATCCAAAAACATTTAACAAAAATCTTCCCCATCAGGAAATTATCGATAAATTTAAAATAAATCGATCACATGTATGGTTTTCAATTGGTTTATTTTTTGTAAATCCTGGTATGTATTTTCAAATGAAGAAAGATAATCCCGACATAATTCATGCTATTGGTGTACGAAGTTTTCAATCTTATATTGCAGCATTGATTGCAAAAAAGAAAAAAATCCCATTAGTAATATCTGATCAAGGAGGTTTAACAACTCATCCTGCTTTAACACATGGAAACATAGTAAAAAAAATTCTTTATAAAATTCAAATTCCAATGATTCGATTCATAATTAATCAAGCCACAAAAATAAGTGTAGCAAATGAATATGAAAAACGAATTTTTTTAGATTTTTGTGAAGACTCGAAAATTGTCATTGTGAGAAATGGAGTTAATTTAGGAAATCTAAATTTGAATAAATTTAATTTTAGAGAACAATATAACATTAAGGATCCTTTTATTTTATTTTTAGGACGGTTTGATAAAGTAAAAGGCATTGATATTTTATTGAATGCAATAAATATAATTAAAGATAAATCTGTATTTTCAAATACAAAATTAGTTATCATGGGAGTAGATTTTGGTTTTGAATCTCAAATGCTAAACATGATTAATGAAATGAAAATTGAAGATAAAGTAATTGTTATTAAAAATCCTTCTAGAGAAGATGTAATTTCAGCTTATCAAGAAAGTAAATTTTTAGTATTACCATCAAGATGGGAACTTTCACCATTAACGCCACTTGAAGGATTTGTTTTTAAAAAAGCAGTAATTAGCACAAATACTCATGGAATACCATACACAATAAAAGATAAAGTCCATGGAATTCTTATAGAATCTGAAAATCATAAGGCTCTAGCTGATGCTATTATCGAACTTTTATCAAATGATAAAAAATGTCAAGAATATGGCCTTGCAGGGCATAATATGGTTAAAACAGAATGCAATTCTGTAAAAATGACTGAAAACACCTTAAAGATATATCAACAAATTGTTAGTGGATAAAATTATTTATGAAAAATCCAAATAAAATTAAGGATGCATTTAATGATCCGTCAATAAAAGTACCCTTTATTCTTCCACAAATAACCAATGATGACAAAAAATCGATTAATGATGCTTTACAGTCTCCAATGTTAACTGATGGACCAATACTACGTCAGTTTGAATATGCATTTGCAAAATTCACTGGAGCAAAGTATGCAGTTGGAGTTTCTAATGGAACATCTGCCTTACAATTATCATTAAAGGCATTGAACATAGGTAGAGGTGACGAAGTGATTATCCCTGATATGACATTTGTAGCTACTGCTAGCGCCGTTTTACTTACTGGAGCTACACCAGTCCTTGTTGATGTAAACGATAACGATCTTAACATATCACCAAATTCAATTAAAAACAGCATCACATCAAAAACAAAAGCGATTCTGCCAGTGCATTTTGCGGGAAAAATTTGTAACATAATGAAGATAAAAAAAATTGCTCATAAACATGGTCTCTTTATAATTGAAGATTGTGCACATGCGATAGGAGCAAAAAAAGAAACCAAACATGTTGGAACTTTTGGCGAAGCAGGATGTTTTAGCTTTTATCCTACCAAAAACTTTACAACAATTGAGGGAGGAATGGTAATAACAAATTCAAAAAAAATAGCAACATATGTGAGAACAGTAAGAAATCATGGAATAACAAAATCGTTACAACAAAGATTTTCTAAAGGTAAACCATGGGACTATGATATTTTTGAGCCAGGATATAATTATAGATTAGATGAGATCAGATCTGCATTAGGTATAAGCCAACTAAGAAGAATAAAAAAAATGAATTTACAAAGAAAAAATGCCTTCAAATATTATAACTCGAAATTGCATACTGTTAAAGGAGTAATTGTTCCATTGTTGCCGGATGATGAAGAACACGCATGCCATCTTTACATATTAAAAATTCATAAAGAATATGGTATGTCAAGAAATGACTTATTCCTGAAATTGTTAAGAAATGGTATCAGATCATCAGTTCATTATAAACCGCTCCATGAGTTTTCTGTTTTCAAAAAATTTGCAAAAGTGTATGATTCTTTAATAAACAGTAAAGAATCATACAAAAAAATAATTTCGTTACCGCTTTACTCACAAATTGCTCAAAGTGAACAGGATAAGGTCATAAAGTGTATCAAAAATTGAAAACATAAATGAACAGATGTTTTATGCGTCAACAATATTTAGGTTTCAATAAAAAAGAGTACTAAGTTGGAAATAACAATTGGAATTCCTGCATATAATGAAGAAAAGAATATTGCATCTATAATTTTAAAATTAAAAAAAATTACGAGTAAAATTATAGTTTGTAATGATGGCTCAACTGATTTAACAGCAAATATAGCAGAAAATCTCGGTGCTATCGTTATTAATCATTCAAAAAATTTAGGTTATGGTGCTGCCATAAGAAGTATTTTTCATAAAGCAAAAGAATTGAATTCGGATGTGCTTGTTACCTTTGATGCAGATGGTCAGCATAGAATAGAAGATATACAAATGGTAGTAAATCCCATCATAAGTAATGAAGCTGACATTGTTATAGGATCTAGATTTTTGTCTAACGATACAAAAGTGCCAAGTCACAGAAAATTTGGCATTAATGTAATTACAAAAATTACTAATGCTTCTATACATGAAAAACTTACAGATTCTCAAAGCGGTTTTCGTTCATATAATAATAAGGTTCTTTCTGAAATTTCTATTGCAGAGTTAGGTATGGGTGTTTCTACTGAAATTCTTATCAAAGCAGGCAGCAAAGGTTTCAAAATAGTTGAAGTTCCTATAACAATACTTTATGAGGGTAAAACATCAACTCACAATCCTGTATCTCATGGTGCATCTGTTGTTTTCAGTACTATGAAGTTTACATCAATAGAACATCCTTTGAAATTCTATGGAATGCCAGGTGTAATTTTAGTAGGAATTGGTCTATTTTTTGTAGGATGGACTATCCAATATTATGGTGAGTTTAGAACTTTTCCTTTGACGTTGGCAATAATTTCTATAGGTTTAACATCTCTTGGAGCCCTATTAACTATTACAGGTGTATTACTATATTCGCTGGTAAGTGTAGTAAGAGAACGTCACTACAAGTAATTATTTTTTGATAGAATAACTCAATTTGGATCCTTTTAAATGAATATTGATTAGCATGAATAATCTAAAAGCGTTAACATCTATAGGTTTTGCAGATATTATTGGAACCGGAATAACATCAGTTTTTTGGTTTTATTTAGCAACATTAATCGAGCCAGAAAAATATGGTGAAATACATTATTTTTTGGGTATTGCAACGATAGCTTCTACTATAGCATTGTTTGGGGCTCAGAATACTCTCATAGTTTATACTGCAAAAAATGTAAAAATTCAATCAACACTTTATTTTATTTCACTAGTAATTGGTGGTATTTCATCACTTTTTATAATTTTAATTTTTTACAGAATTGATGCATCAGTTGTACTTTTAGGTTATATTATTAACACATTAGCAATTGGTGATTTACTTGGAAGAAAATTATACGCGTCATATTCCAAATATGTACTGATTCAAAAGATCTTGACATTAGTTTTAGGTATTGGATTTTTCTATATGTTTAGTGTTGAGGGAATTATATTTGCCTTAGCACTTTCATATACTGCATTTACGGTTAGAATCTATAAAGGGTTTAGAGATTCGCACATAAATTTTTCATTGCTTAGAACTCGTTTTGAGTTTATAGGTAATAATTATGTAATGGGTTTAGTTGCTGGATTTGAGAGTCAGATAGATAAACTTATCATAGCACCTTTACTTGGTTACGTCTTTTTAGGAAATTATAGTCTTGCATTACAGATAATTTCAGGACTAATGATCTTTTCGACAATTTTATACAAATATCTTTTACCCCAAGACGCAAGCGGTTTACAAAATACAGCATTAAAAAGATTAGCCGTTTTTGTTTCAATTGGAATAGCATTATTTGCAATGATTGTGTTTCCTATTATCATACCACAGTTTTTCCCAAAATATGTAGACTCTGTTCAAGCTATTCAGATTATGGGCTTTAGTGTTATACCTGGAACCATAAGCATGATATATGCATCAAAATTTTTAGGTGCCGAAAAAAGCCGATTTGTTTTGTTTAGTATGTTCATCTCACTTATTACAATAATTACTGGCACTATTGTGTTAGGAAGTATGTTTGGTGTTTTCGGAATAGCGATAACATATGTGTTAACATCATCATTTGGAACAATATCTCTGGTCATTTTTAATAAATTCATAAGGTGGTAAGAATGTTTGATAATAAGCAGTTTGGAAACAAAAAGTCAATACAATTGATTAGTTATACAATTGAAAAAATTTTCAATTATCCAATTATCATCTTAAGTGTCATAGGAATAATTGGAATTTTAATTAGATTATATTATTTTCCATATAACATACCTCTAACATTAGATGCTACTAGTTATTTTTGGTACGCAATGGATATGAGTATATTGGGAAGATTTCCTGAAGGATACAATTTTCCCAATAATGGTTGGCCCTCATTTCTTTCAATTTTCTTTTCTTTGTATAACTCAGAAAATTTTTTGGATTATATGATGTTGCAACGTTATTTGTCAATCACAATCTCTGTTTTGACTTTAATTCCAGTATATTTGTTATGTACTAGATTTTTCAATAAAGTTTATTCTTTATTAGGCGCATCATTATTCGTTTTAGACCCTAGAATTATTCAAAATTCACTATTGGGAATTACAGAACCGGCCTACATTTTACTTGGAAGTTTAGCATTATTTTTATTTCTTGGTAAGAAAATGACACACATTTACGCTGCTTTTGGTATAATAGCAATATTTTCTTTGGTAAGGTATGAGGGCCTATATGTCATAGTCTCACTTTCTATTGTATTCTTTATACGATTTAGAAAAGATAGGAAAGTTATATCAAAGTATCTTATTGCCATAATGATCTTTTTACTAGTTTTGTTACCCATGATCTACATTAGAACTGTAACAACCGGAAACGATGGTTTAACTTATCATGCAATTGAAAGTCCCTCAGCATATTATAGGGGAAGTTTATCTGGTTATTCAGGAATACCCGCATTTACAGATTTAGTATCCAAATCACTAACAAATTTTTCTATGTATTTGATTTGGGTGATGATACCAATTTTTGGGTTTTTTGTTCCTAGTGGGACAATACTTTTTTTTAAAAATTGGAATTATAAAAAAACCACAGTATTACTGTTTTCAATTTTTTTAATTTTACCTGCGCTTTATGCGTATTCAAGAGGTTTTCAGGATACTAGATACTTATATGTCATGTTTCCTATATTTTCAATTTTATCATTATACACTATTAAAAAAATTAACGAAAAATTTAGAAATTTTAGTTTAATTTGGATTATTGTAATTATTTTTACTTTAATTATATCACTTCTATTTTTAGGGTATAAAAATTTTGATTATGAATATGAACAAGAAGCGTTTAAAATTGCAGAAGTAGTAACCGTGACTGCCAAAGGCATTAATGATTATTATCCTGAATCCAGATATTATTTTGTATCTGAACTTCCAAAATACAAATTTCCTACTCTAAGTGGTTCTATTTCTATGGGACCAATACTTTTTGCCACCGAAGGGTTTTTGTCTTTAGAAGAATTTATTGAAAGATATCGGGATCAAGGTTTAACTCATTTAGTAGTAGACAATTCAGAAAAAAGACCTGATTTTTTACGTCGTATTTTTTTAGATGAGAAATCATATCCTTATTTGATTAAAGAATTTGATTCATATGAAAATGGATTTACGTATTATTTTAAAGTGTATAGGATTAATTATGAGGAATTTGATCGCAAATAACGTATTGTGATAAACAAATGAAATTTGATAATAAATTTATTATAATAATAATTTCCATAATTGGTCTTTATGTAGTTTTTCTTATAACATCAGATGTTAATACCATCTTAAACAAAATATCAAATTTTAAAATTGAATTTATACCGCTGATCTTATTATTTGTTATTTCTACATGGTTTATTTTGTTTGCTAGATGGCACTTACTTTTACAAAATTTAGATATTATCATACCTAAAAAAGAAAGTTTTGTAATATTTGTGTCAGGTTTTGCTTTAACTATACTACCTGGTAAGGTTGGTGAACTAATCAAATCGCAGCTAATAAAAAAAAAATTTGGAGTGTCAAGAACAAAGACTGTGCCAATAGTAATAACTGAACAGTTGTATAGCATAATTGGATTAGTAGTAGTATCAATTTTTGGAATTTGGAATTTTGAATTAGGAATTTATATTATAAGTGTATTTACAATTTTATTAATTTTCATATTTGTTTTAATTTCATCAAAGAAATTTTTTAATCAATTTTTAAATCTTACCAAGAGAATCCGTTTTATATCAAAATTTAGTGAGAATTTATCAGATTCTTATGAGATAATTACAAAATCAACTAGAGGTAAAATTGTTTTCTACGCTTCAGCATTATCAATATTATTCTGGTTGGTTGACTCCATTACTGTATATCTCGTTTTATTAGCTTTTGGCATAGATTCTGTTGAGTTATTAGAAATCATTCCTACCTACACTACATCTATCATTCTTGGTGTTGCTTCTTTTTTACCATTAGGAATTGGTGTTGTGGAGAGCAGTCTAGCAGGATTTCTTACACTTCAAGATATTGATATTTCCATCTCATTAACACTTGTAATAATTATTAGGATATTCACTAGATGGTTTCCTGTATCAGTAGGTTTTATAGCATTAAAATTAAGTGGAGGTTTGTCTTCACAAAATGATTCTAAGTAAATTTCTGTTTTATAGACTAAAAACACAGTAAAGACAAACTTGTGTGTGAAGATAAGGCATTAAAATGGTTACATCTACTATCATCAACTATGTGTTTACCATAGTTTGTATTTAAAAAAATGTTTTATCTGATCACATACAATTTCCAAGTCTTTATTACTTAATATGACTGAGGACGGCAACCATAGTCCTCTATCTGAAATATCTGAAGATATATTGAATTTATTATCAGAATTTTTATATGGTGAAAGTCGATGTATTGGTGGATAGAATATCCTGGTTTCAATTTTCTTTTTTTTCAAGTAGTAAATTAATTTATATTTTCGTGATTTGGATTTTAATATAATATCAACCATCCAAGGTGTAGTTTTCATTAAATCCGTATCGAGGAATTCAAATTCTTTTATAGTACTTAGTTCATCACGATATTTTTTAAATATTTTTTTCTTTATGTTGATTCTGGCTGGTAATTTCTGCATCTGAGCAAGACCTATTGCAGCTTGAAATTCAGTAAATTTGAAATTATAACCAATTGTTGTGTGTTCAAATGCTTTAATCATGTTTTTTTTCACTCCAACATTTCTCCCAAAATCCTTTAATTGCATGCATCGCTCAAACAATTTTTTATTATTGGTTACAATCATGCCACCTTGTCCGGTTGTAATAATCTTAGGTGTACTAAATGAAAAAACTCCAAATTCACCTAAAGTACCTTGGTGTTTTTTATCAAAATAGCTTCCTAATGAATGTGCAGCATCTTCAATTAACATTAAACTATTTTTTTCTGCAATTTCATGAAGAAGTTTCATATTTGTAGAACGGCCATTAAAATTTACAGGCATTATAGCTTTAGTTTTCTTTGTAATTGTTTTGTCCAATTTTTCTAAATCTAAATTCAATGATTTATTTTCAACATCTATTAAAACTGGTTTTGCGCCAGTTGCTTCAATCGAGTTTGGCGATGCAACAAATGTCAAATCTGGAACAATCACTTCATCGCCTTTACCAATTCCTAAAGCTTTTAGAGACATGTACAATCCTGCAGTTCCACTAGTTACCACACATGCGTATTTACTTCCAACAAATTTAGCAAATATTTTTTCAAATTCTTTTGTTTTTGCTGCTTCAGTAAACCAACCTGAATCAATTACGGACATTAATGCTTTTTTTTCTTCATCGCCCATCGAAGGCTCAATTTGATTAATTTTTTTCAAAATTTACTCTTACAATATACTCTAAAAACGATAAATAAAGATGACTTGTCTCTTAAATTAATTGAATAATTTACAGTCGATATTAGTAACAGGTGGAGCTGGTTATATTGGAAGTGTATTAACTAGAAAACTAGTTAAATTAGGATTTAAGGTTAAGGTTTTAGACTCGCTTATTTTCGGTAAAAAGGGAATATCGGATTTAATTTCAAATAATTCAATTGAACTTATTATTGATGATATTAGAAATCAAAAAGATATACTTGCGTCTATCAAAGATATTGAGTGTGTTATTCATTTAGCAGCAATTGTTGGTGATCCTCTATGTAGTAAAATTCCGCAAGCAGCTAGGCAGATTAATTATTTAGGTACAAAAAATCTAATAGACGTTTGCAGAAGAAGTGGTGTTAGAAGATTCATTTTTGCTTCTACTTGTAGCAATTATGGATCATCATCTACAACAGTAAATGAAAAGACGGCTGTAAAATCTTTTTCCTTATATGCTGAAACTAAGATTGCGTCTGAACAATATGTCTTGGATTCAAAAAATGAAAATTTTGAACCATGTGTACTACGATTTGCAACTGCATTTGGAGTATCACCACGAATGAGGTTTGATTTGCTCTTGCAAGAATTTATACGGGATGCAGTCATTGATAAAAAAATCAGTGTTTATGGGCCAGATTATTGGAGACCGTTAATACATGTTGATGACATATCAAATGCGTGCATAGCTACTATTAATGGTTCTATGGAATTGATCTCTGGTGAAATTTACAATGTTGGTGACAATAATCAAAATTATACAAAGCTTGAACTAGCAAAAATGGTTCAAAAATACATCTCAGAAACCAAAATAGAGATTCAAGAGTCAAAAAAAGATCTTAGAAATTACAAGGTATCATTTGACAAAATAACAAGTAACTTAAGATTCAAAATAACTAAAACTGTCGAAGATGGTATACAAGAGATTGTAGACAAAATACAAAATAACCAATTAGATCCTGTCGATTCAGATTTTTCTAATCTCTCAAAATTAACAGAAAATGTAAAAGTTTATTAAAATTTCGTAATCTATAATATATGCTGTATCTCTCGATGAGTTATGCGTATTTTCATAACTGGCATGACTGGGTTTTTAGGTAATGAGCTTGCTACGAAACTACTTGAAAAAGGTCACAAACTTGGAACTTTAGTAAGAAACATATCTGCCTCTGACCGTTCAATGGCATCTAATACAGAAGCGATGATTAGAGGAGAAAGAAAAAAAGGGGTTTCATATTATTATGGAGATTTGACTGATTTTGTAAATATTTATGATACTTTAAAAGATTTTAAACCAAATGTTATAATTCATCTAGGCGCACAAAGCTCAGTTGCATACAGCTTTACACACACTTTTGAAGTGTTTGAAGTTAATTTCTTAGGAGCTGTAAATATGGCAGAAGCCGCAAGAAGAATAGTTCCAGGCTTGAAGAGATTCATCTTTTCATGTTCTGTTGAAGCATATGGTATACAAACCAAATTTCCCATAAAAGAAACTGCGGAACTCAACGCTGCAAGTCCTTACGGGGTGGCAAAAATAGCTACAGAAAAACATCTAAAATATTTGTATCAAGCATATGGATTTCCAGTAATTATATTTAGAAATGCTAACTCGTATGGAAGAAAGCATAACCATCAGTTTGTTATTGAAAGTACAATCTACCAGATGTATCAAGGTAAATCTTCAATCAAGTTAGGTGATCCAACTCCAATTCGAGATTTTGTTTTTGAGCCAGATTTGCTTGCTGCGTATGTTTTGGCAGTAGAAAGCAATGACAAAAACTTACTTGGAGAATCTATCAACATTAGTACAGGAAAAGCGATTTCTATAAGAGAATTGGCACAAAAAATTGCTATGATTACTGGTTATAAAGGAAGTATAAAATGGAATAGCTTTCCAAAAAGAGCATTAGAGATTCCTTGCCTGCAAGTAGATAATACCAAAGCAAAAAAACTTTTAAAATGGAAACCGACGGTGACATTAGATGAAGGCTTAAAAATTACTGCGTCTTATTACCAAAAAAGTTGAATTCACACTTTTTCAAAGTTTTTTAAAATCCATCTAATACTTGGTGTTGGTAGATTATCCTCATTGTAGAGAATAATATTTGGGAAAGCAAATCTAAAAATTTTCAGTAAGCAACCAAGAAAAAACATTCCTATTTTTGTATTAAAAATTCTCAATAGATTTATTACAATTTTACCTCTTTTTTTAAAAACTATTGCTTTCACATCATTTACAATACTTCGTGAATAATGTATTCTAAAAATTATGATATATCCTAGAGAATCGTGAAGATTTGCACTAGGCTTATTTCTTGGATCATTAAAAACTGTGATAAAAGAATATCCTCTTTGTTTAGATTCCTCGATTACAGCCTTTTGTAATTTTTTTCCTATACCTTTACCCTGAAATCCTTCTAGTATTTGGATTCCTGAAACATGAAATAATCCTCCTATTCCTGCTGCACCTACAATCCTATTTTCTAATTCTTCTATCACAATCCATTCACAGGATTCTAAGCTCTTCATCAGTTTTGATATACCTGACTCGCGTAGCTGTTTTTTTACTAATTCATTTACTTGTAAAATTTTCATACGTTATTCACTATTAAATAGCCTCAATTTTTAATGATTTCATAGTAATTATTAATAATTTTAAATAATTAGAAGAATTCGTTTTATTGTGTCTGTTGTTGTAATTATTCTGACATTAGATGAGATTGAAGGGGTAAAAGTCATTATGCCTCAAATAAAAAAAGAATGGGCAGATGAAATTGTTTTTGTTGACGGTGGGTCTAAAGACGGGACAATTGAGGAAGCACAGAGGTTAGGATTTAGAGTAATTCATCAGCATAATAAAGGAGAAGGAAACGCATGTAGAATTGGAGTAAAAGAAACAAAATCCGATTACGTGATGTTCTTTAGTCCTGATGGAAACGATCTTCCAGAAGATATACCTAAACTTATTCAAAAAACTAAAGATGGACATGATATAGTTCATATTTCTAGATTTGGAAAAAATTCTATTAGTGATGATGCGGGATGGTTTGAAAAATTTGGAAATAATATGTTTACTTTTCTAGTCAATACTTTTTTTGGAAGTCATTATACAGATGCACTAAATGGATTTAGAATAATAAAAAGGGAAATTTTTGACAAATTAAAAACAGATGCTCAGTTTTTGAATATTGAACAACAAATATGCATAAGATGTGCTAAGAAAAAATATCCTATTTATGAAATAGAAAGTCGAGAACCAAAACGAATTGGTGGTGAAAGAAAGATGCGACCTATAATTGTTGGATCACAACTAAGTTGGCAAATTATTAAGGAATTTATTTTTTGGTAGACATGGTACTAGAATTAGAAAATAAAACAAAATGGGATAGACTTTATGATCCTCAAGAAAAATCTTGGTTTTCTAAATTAGAAGAGACTGCAATTAATCTATATTTTTCACGTGTATTTGCAAAAGCTATAATGTCTGTTGCAAATGTTAGATATGGGAAAATATTTGAACCTGGTTGTGGTGGTGGGATGACATGTGCAAAATTTGCTATACAAGGGTTTGAAATTACAATAATGGATCTATCAGAAAACGCATTACAGAAAGCTATTTCGCTTTTTAGAGAATTCTCATTGGATTGTAGATTTACTTTAGGAAATCTTTTCAACATTCCGTTAAAGGATGGACAATTCGATATAGTTTTCAATCAAGGCGTTATGGAACATTTTAGATTGGCTGGTTTTGACGCATCGTTGGGAATAAAAGAAATGCTCCGAGTTTTAAAAAAAAATGGGACGTTAATCATATTTGTTCCTGCATATTTTTCTCCACTATTTTTTGTCTATAAATTTTTTAAATTATTCAAATTAGTTGATAAATATTGGCCATACACGGATCAAGATTTTCTACATAAACATGAGTTATATGAAATGATGCAAAGAGGAGGTTGTAAAAACATAGTTGTGAAGAGAATATGGTCTTCATTGTTTTTTTCTTTAATGGGTTTCTGTAAAAAAGATTAGTTTGGATTTGTAAAATGTCAATTCAAAAATCTCATATAATATTTTATTTAATTATAATTTGTACAATTTCTTTAGTATTCAAATTATACATTATTGATTTTTCTCTCCCTGTATATTCTGATAATTTGGATTATACACTTTACGCTATTGCACATACTAATGGAGATTTTTCACAATCCTCACACAGAGGTATAGGTTGGTCTCTTTTTGTATTTCCATTTTTCAAGTTAATAGATTCAGATAATTTTCTTGTCTATTCAAACATAATACGGATACTAAGTTTAAGCGTAGCAACTGTTTCTATAGTTATAGTTTATCTTCTTGGAAGAAAATTCTTTAACGAAAAATATTCATTACTTGTAGCTAGTCTTTTTGCGTTTGAACCACATTTGAATTATAACGCAGGTTTTGGCCTATCAGAACCTCTGTATCATCTTGCAATTATAGGATCATTTTATTTCATTTTAAATAAGAATTCTAAGTACATCATCCCTTCATTAATTTTAGCCGGTGTTGCGGTGTGGATTAGAATCAATGGCTTGAGTATCTTTATTATAATTACTATAATCTATTTTATTACTTTAAGAAAATCACCTAAATTATTTAGAAATTATTCTATAGGCTTTGTTTTATTTTTAATTTTAGTGTTACCAATGCTGCTTCAAAGATATGAACAGTTCGGAGATCCATTTTACACTGAATATAATAATATAATTTTTGCTGGAAGTTATGAAAAATTACTTGGTGAAAATACAAAAACTATAAATCCTACAGCACGAGACTATATAGAAAAAAATGGGCTTTATTCATTTTTTGAAAATTTCATATTCAAAGGAGTGTATAATATATTCTGGCTTTTGTCTAGAATATTATTTCCATATTTGTTTATTCTAATTCCCTTTGGGATGATTTTTTCATTTAGAGCATTTGATCAAGATAGTAGATATATTAAATCTAATTGGATTTTTATTTTATTATCGTTAGCTTCACTGATCATCACAATGGCTAGTATTCCTGAAAGAAGATTCTTATACTATATTTTTCCATTTTTAATTATTTTCTGTACTATTCCAATACAAAGAGTCATAGAGTATGGTCTAAGTGTGTTTTCTTTTACTGAAAAACAAAAGAACATTTTTTTGATCATAATCATTTTAATTGTAATAATCTTATCTGGGTATTTCACTATAGTACATTTTGGAAAACCAGATTTAGTTCTTGAAAACGAAAAGATGGAATTTGCAAAGTTTGCAGTTAATAATTTGTATGGTAAAACGCTAAGGGATGTTGGACCGGCGATGGATTATATTTTCTATCAGATAATGACGGATTCGCCTGGAGGATTCAAAACATACAAAATTAATGCAGATATCAAACAGTATCAAACAGTCATTAAACAAGGTGATGCGTTTGATACGGTGTTCATATACGGAGAATCATTACAAGATATAATCACAGATGGAAAAGAACATGGATTAAGATATATTATTAGTAATGAAAAAGGTCAGTTTTTTTACCCATTCTTAGATGATATATATCATAAAGAGGAAAACTATCCTTACTTGATTAAGGTGTTTGATGCTAATGAATATGGATTTAACAAATTGAAAATTAAAGTGTTTGAAATAGATTACAATAAATTCGATAAATTCATTAATTCATAATAAAAGATATTAAAGGCAGATTATTTCGTAAATGAAAGTTTGACCATCAAAGTTCTTGCTATAGGTGATATTTGTAATATACTTCAAACAACTAGAAAATTCACAAAAAAATCTGAGATTTACATAATTAATTTTTACAAAGATGGATCAGGAATATACATATATGCTGATGATATAGAAACGTTTCCAAATTACAAGGTTTCTGATCATGTTAAAAGAATCAACGAGGTAAAAGATGATTTTGATGTTTGTATAACAATGGGCACTGGTGAAAGAATTGCATACTTAGCAGATTTGAATTATGTTTCATATTATGTTGGAAATGACATTGATGCCCCTAGATTTGTAAAAAATTCTAAAAAACCGTGGGCAAATGAGGCATTACACACGTTAAATTTCTTAGAACGGATATTTTACAAGAATTCATTTAGCAATGCAGTTGCACACATAGCTGGTACTTGGGTTTATGATTATTTAAAAAAATATGATAAAAATGCAATCAGAATTGATAGAATTCCAATAAACTCTAGTATGTTTAATGCTAAAGTAGAATCATGGGGAAAGGAAAAATCCAAGTTTACTTTTTTCAGCCCACAAAGAATTGGAAGACCAAAAGGAACTGACTTGCTTTGGCGTGCACTAGAGTTATGTAAAAGTGATTTTGAAGTTATTCAGGTCAACTGGTTTGATGAGGCGACACATGAAGAACAACAAACAAAAAAACAACTGCTTGATAACATCCCACCTCAAGTTCACTTAATCCCTATGATTAAGCAAACTGACATGGCTAAATACTATAATTTTGCTGATGCCATATTTGGTAACATGAAGGTTGGTAGTCATACATTATCTGAGTTTGAAGGTGTTATGTGCAATAAACCAGTAATTCAATACTCAAATCCTAATATGAAAATCATAATTGATGGAAAAGAAATAGAATCTCCTTTTTTACCCCATTCAAATGAACCAAAAAAAATTGCTGAAATAATAGACATGGTAGTAGAATCAAAAGAATTTAGAGACAAATTATTTGAAGAAGAATTCAAGTTTGTAAGAGAAGTAGGTGATCCAGTTAAATGTGCTGAGTGGTGGGATAATTTTTTTGAAGAACAAGCAAAAAAATACAAATCAATTAAAAGAAATTCATCAAGAATTAAAATACAAGTACGAATGTTAGTTTTTTTATTTGCTAATAGATTATATTTTAAAAAAATAAGAAGGAAATTAGTAAATAGTTTTAAATCATATAGTACTAGAAATTATAAAACTTTGTCAAAATGACTATATCTTAATAATTAATTAAAACATGAAAAAAATTGTAATGTTAAATGGTGAAGATATTACAAACTTTAATCATATAACAATTTGATCCTTTGATAGTAATTTCAGGATGGATGTAAATGAAAACAAGGTGAAGTAGATAGTATTTACTTATTTATCGATGATAAACCATTTCTCAAATACAACGACTTTCAGTATAGATATGATTAGTAAATAATTTATAGCTTGATAGTAATATTAAACCTGGTTTTATAATACCATTTTTATCAGGTTATATTGGTGAATGGTGTCACAAGATAACTATGGCTAGTCTAATAAACGACAATAAAATTTTACTAGATCAAGTAGTTCAAATATGTAAATCTTAATTTATTATGCAAATATTAATAAAAGCCATTTAAAATGATTTTTATATTAATCCATTTGAATTATTTGAAGAAAAAATAAAAAACAAAAGTGTAAGGATCTGTGTTGTCGGATTAGGCCGTGTTGGATTACCTCTTGCTGCAGTTTTTGCAACAAAAGGCCTTCAAGTACTAGGAATTGAAAATAATAAAGAAATATCAGAGCAAATTCAAAACGGAGTATGCCCCTTTCATGATCCATCATTACAAAATGTATTGTCTCAAGCCATAAAATTAGGAAATCTACAAGTGATGAATAGTGTTGAAGGAATTAATGATTCCATTGATATTGTTTTCATATCGGTAGGAACTCCTAAAACAATAGAAAATAGTGTAGATTATTCACAAATTTATGGAGCACTTGAAATGTTTTGTAAAATTAATTTGAAAGGAAAAATGATCATCATGAGGTCAACAATGCCACCTAACACTAGCATAGATATAGTAATTCCATTCTTGGAATGTAGGACATCATTAAAATGTGGTCACGATTTCTTTTTTGCTGTATGCCCTGAAAGAATTCTTGAAGGTCATGCCATAGAAGAACTTCATAGTCTTCCTGAAATTGTTGGTGGAATAAATAAAGCTAGTAATGATATAGCCTGTAACATTTTTAAAATTATTAATACACAAAAAGAAATCTTATATACTTCACCCTCTGGTGCTGAACTAGCAAAACTATTTACAAATATCTACAGATACATTAGTTTTGCTCTTTCAAACGAATTTGCAATATGGGCAGAAAAATATGGTTTAGATGCATCCGAATTGATAAAAATTGCAAACTATAATTATTCAAGAAGTAACATCCCGATTCCTGGATTTGTGGGAGGTCCATGTTTAAGTAAAGATGGAGCCTTTCTTGATAATAATACTACCTTTACAAGTATAATATCTACAGCATGGAAATTAAATGAATCTATACCTCAACACATTACCAATAATATTAATAAAATAGTAGGAAATCTATTTAACAAAAAAATTGCTGTACTAGGGCTTTCATACAAAGCAGGAAGTGATGATCTGAGGCAATCCCCATCTGCAAAATTAGTTGAAATATTAAAATCTAAAGGGGCAAAGGTTTTAGTTCATGATCCACATGTTAAAGGAACCCATACCCTAAATGAAGTATTAAACTCGCCAGATATTGTAATAATTGCTACAAATCATAACGAGTTTAAATATTGTAACAAGCAAATTTCACAAAGTGGTTGTAAATTAGTTTATGATGTATGGAATATGTTTTATAAAGATGATTTTCCAAACTGTAACTATATCAAGTTTGGTCAAGGAATTTAAAAATAAACAATTGGTTTGTTAGTTTTTTGTTTTGCTGAGTATAGTTACTGAACTCTTTAATTTTGGACAAATCTATTTTTACTCTTTCTTACAAAAATTAAATTATTTCAACTTTTGGTAAAGGCACAATAATTTTTCCTTTATAACCATCGCCTCTTATTTTAGTAATAATACTATCTTTAAGATGCCATGATAATAAAAGCGCATAATCTGGTTGTTCATGAATTAAGATTTTATCGTCAACTACTTTTATGTGTGTTTTAGGAGTGTATTTTTCTATTTTTAATTGACCTTTTTCAACAACATAATCTAGAATTTTGGAATTTATTCCACAATAATTCAAAATAGTAGATGAACGTGCTGGTGCACTGATTCCAACAATTTTTTTATCTTGGCGTTTAAGTTCTAATAGCAATGACATAAGGGCATTCTTATTTTCTTTAATTCGTCTTGCAAACAACTTTAGTGTTCTAATGGAATAAAGTTTTTTTGATTCTTCTTCTTTAATGAGTTTGTTAATAGAATCAGATTTTGAAAATTTTCCTTTATGACAAGCATAAACCCGAATAGAACCACCATGAGACAATACTCGCTCAATATCAAAAATTTCCATATCATATTGTTCAAATAATGCTATCAAAGGTTTCAAGCCGTAATAACGTAAATGTTCATGATAAATGGTATCGTATTCTAATTTCTCAATTATGTCTAATAGATATTGGGATTCGGAAACAAAAATACCAGAAGTGTCAAGTAACATTTTTACTCCTTTCATAAATGAATCTAGATTTTTTACATGAGCAAAAACATTAGTGGCTGTAATTATTTTTGCAGTACCTGACTCTTGAAGAATCTTTCTAACTACTGAAATATTAAAGAATTCATTAATAGTTGGTATTCCATTCTCTAATGCTAATTTAGCAATATTTGATGGTTCAATACCAAGCACTTGTACACCGTGGGAAAGAAAGTGAGAAAGTAGGGTCCCATCATTTGATCCAATATCAATCACGAGATCGTTGGAAGTTAAATGAAATTTTTGTACTAATAATGCAGCTAAGGTATTCAGATGATTTTTAAAAGCTACACTAATACCTGATGTATAGGCATATTCTTTGAACATTAAATTAGGGTTTATCGCATTACCCAGTTGACATAATCCACAATTTTTACAATAAAATAATTGTAATGGAAATACTCTTTCTTTTTTGTTTTGAATTTGTTCTTTTGTTAGAAAATTTAATGGGGGTGGATGTTTACCAAGATCAATAATAGATTGTAAATTTGCATTTGAACATATAAAACAACGCATAATATGAAAAACTTATCTTATCTGATCATATTAAGTTTGATTTGTTGAAGATCTTAGTTTTAGGTTGTAATGGCCTTATAGGTAGTGCAATATTAGAAAAAAGTATTAAATTTTTTGATGTTATAGGAACTTACCACAAAAACACCATTAAAATTCCAGAAATAAAACTCATTTCTATCAATTTGCCTGAACATATTGATCAGTTATCTAGCTTAATTCGATCTGAGAAACCTGCCGTTGTAGTTAATACAATAGCTAATTCAAATCCAGAATTTTGTGAATTCAATAAAGAATACACATACAAGCTTCATGTAGAATCACTTAATGAAATTTGTTCAGTATGTTCGAAAATTAATTCAAAGTTAATTTTCATTTCCTCAGACTATGTATTTGATGGCAAAAAAGGTAATTATTCAGAAAACGATGTGACTGGACCTCTAAATTATTATGGATATACCAAAGTATTAACAGAAAAAAATGTTCTCAAATATTCAAAAAATGTGGTAATAAGAACATCATTGGTATATGGATGGAATCCTAAAGTAAAATTTCTAAACTTTGTTTTAGATAATTTAAGGAAACAAAAAACAATACATGTATATGATAACACTTGTAGTCCAACACTACTTGATGAGCTTGTAGAGACTATAATAAAAATAATCCCATCAGATGTTTCTGGCATATTTCATGTAGTTGGTTCAAGCTGTGTTTCTAAATTTTATTTTGCAAAATTAATAGCAAAAAAATTTAGTATGAATGATGAATTAATTAAACTAATATCTGTTCATGATGCAAATTTAAAAATCAAAATACCGCAAAACACTTGTTTAGATAACACAAAAATAAAAAAAACATTTGACATAACATTGTCAACCATTCATGAAGGCCTAAATAAAGTATTTTCACAATCGCAATCATCTAAAACCAATTTCTTTTAGAAAAAACGTAGTGGATCACAATTATATTATACTATCATTAATTAATAAGTAAATTTTTCTTTCTTATAAGAATGAGAGGTTATGGATAACGTACTTGTAACAGGAGGTGCTGGATTTTTAGGTAGCTATCTTATAGAGGAATTGTTAAAAAAAAATAAAAATGTAATAGCGTTTGATAATGGTTTTAGAAATTCTTATGTTAATATAGAAAGATTACAGAATAATAAATTAACCATTATTAAAGGAGATGTAACAAAAAAGGACGACTGGAAACAAATACCTAAAGATATAGATTTTGCATTTCATTTTGCTGCAATCAACGGAACTAAATATTTTTACGAAATTCCAGAAACGGTAATAAAAGTAAATGTTGCAGGAAGTATGAATTTTTTTGATTGGCTTACAAATAGTAACATTAAACAGTTTTTTTTTGCTTCGTCTTCAGAAGTTTATGGGCATCCTACTATTTTTCCAACTCCTGAAACTGAGCCTTTAGTAGTATCTGATCCCAAAAATCCACGATTCTCTTATTCAGCTAGTAAAATTATTGGTGAAGTTGCATCGATAAATCTTGCTAAAACATACGGGCTCTATTACACTATAGGAAGGTTTCATAACATATACGGTCCAAGAATGGGGTTTGAACACGTTATACCAGAATTCATACGAAAATGTGTACTGGATGAAGAATTTACAGTTCAAGGAGATGGTACTGAATCTAGGAGTTTTTGTTTTATAACAGATGCCATAAAAGCAACACTTTTGATTTGTGAAAAACAAGGAGGTCGTAATGAAATTTTTAATATCGGTAATGCGGAAGAAATCACAATTAAAAATCTAATTAAAGTAATTGAGCAGATATGTGGAAAAAAGATTGTTCCTAAATTTATTACTCTTAAAGATGCTGGCACAAAAAGAAGAATTCCTGATCTAGATAAAATTAAGAAGTTAGGATATGAACCGCAAGTACCATTGAATGTGGGATTAAAACAATCATACGATTGGTACGTACATTATTACAAAAATTTACATTAACCATTCAGTATGAACAATTCTTTTTCATTAATGGTTCTGACATATAAAGAAGAAGATTTTATTGAATATTCGTTAAGAATTATTAAAAGCATTTAGAGATGAAAATTTTGATTTTAAAATTATTCAAGTTGAATGGTTGAATGCATTTTTCGAACGTTTCGTTAAAAAACACAAACAGATTCGAAAAAATTCTTTACCTCTTCGAGTTAGATTTAGAATGTTGTTATTTCTAATTGGCAATAGAATATATTTAAAAACTTAAAAGTTTTATTGCTTCTTAATGAACATCTCAGAGAAAATAAATGCAAAAGTTAGTATTGGTATGAATGTATTCAATGGAGAAAAACGTATTAGAAAAGCTATTGAATCGCTACTTTCTCAAACACATAACGATTTTGAATTAATAATATCAGATAGTGCTTCTACTGATTCAACGCCTTTAATTTGTAAAGAAATGGCAAAAAAAGACCAAAGAATTAGATATATTCGCCAAAGGAAAAAAAATAGTATGTTTAGTGATTTTAATTTTTTATTAAAAGAAGCTAAAAATGAGTATTTTTTTTGGGCATCATCAGATGATATTTGGAAATCAGATTTTTTAGAAAAAAATCTAAAAGTGTTAGAATCAAATGAGAAATTAGTTGGTAGTAATGGACTAATAAGATTATTTGATGAATCAACTGAAGCAGCTATTACAGATCCACAGATTGTTACGTCTAAATTTCCTCCTTATGAAAGAATTGTATTTGCAGTACAAGGCCCATACAAAAATAAAATTAAACCATATTTAGATTGTTTTCCAATCGACGTAATGATGCTCGCAGTTTACAGAACAAAGAAATTACAAAAAAGAATGGTAAAGCACCTGTTATTTAATTGGGGTACAGCAGTGATTCTAAATATATTGCATGAAGGAGATTTACATGTTATAGACGAGGTATTAATGTATAAATATGCATGGGGGGGTTCTGGTACAGCAAGATCATATATGCGGTTGGCGTTAAAGTATAATGTTAGTGTACCTGAGATTATAATAGGTTTGTACGTATCATTTACTTTTTGGTGTCTAAAAAATATTGGAATAAGGGTTTTCATGGAAAATTTTTCATGGTTTTTTAGGTTAAACCTAAAAGGTTGGAGAATTGTAATAATGGAATCTATCAGGTTGATAAAGCGTACCATTTGTAGACAAGAGAGATGGTGGTAAACCGATATTATGGCAGAACAAAGGACTAGGCTGAAAAATATGTGTTGAATTCAGGTTTAGATTTTTTGATACTGAGGACAGACCAACATATTGTTGGATAGAAAAATGGCAATGGATCAACTGTTATTAGAGTAATTCATGCTTTAAAAGCATCACAGACATTCAATGAAATAATTGATTATTTTAACAATCCTACCTATGTGCCTAACTTTGTAGAAGCAACAGTTAATCTAATGAATTCGAACTTGTCAGGCACATATCATTTGGTTGGTTCAGATTTTATTAATGAGTATAAATGGCCATCATTAGTTTGTGATGTTTTTGGTTTTGATAAAAAATTAATTAAACCAATTAATTCAAAACAACTAAACTTACCTGCAAAAAAAGGAAAAGATTAATCTTAATTCTGAAAAGATCTTTAAAGATATGTGTATTAGAATGATTGGAGTAGAAGGATTACAGATTATGTACGAGTCAAGAAATTAATATGAAAAAAATACTAATTCTAGGTACTGGTTCAATTGGTTCGGAGATTGCATATTTTTTCTATAATAAATACAAAATAACTTGTATAGATCATGGAAAAAATTTTGACATTATAAAAAAACAACTTCCAGACATAAGATTTGTTAAAGGAGATGTTAGTGATTTAGATCTAATAAAAATAGAATCTCAAGATTGCCATATGATTTTCTATTGTATAGATACAGGCGGTGTGATTGCTTGTATGAAACATCCAAAAAAGTATTTTGATGTAAACGTAACAAATTTTAAAGAATTATTAAATTCATTAAAAATAAAGAAAGCTCATTTTTTCTTATTTTCATCTAGTTTTATTTATCCTGATATACAAAAAATCACTGAGGAAACTGAACCAAATCCAGAAACATTATATGGTAAATTAAGAATGAATCAAGAACAAATTTTGAAAGCCAGTAACTTAAATTTCACAATATTAAGATTATCAAATATTTTTGGGTATGGACATTTTTATAATATAGGTAATAAAGGGGCAATCGAAAAATTTATTGATAATGTATTTGAAGGAAGAGATATTATTCTTCATGGAGACGGTAGTCAATTAGTTGACTATCTACATAAAATTGATTTAATGAATTTATTAAAAATATTATGTAAGATCTTGCCTAAAAGACAAGTATATAATATTTCAAGTGGGCAACGAAGATCTGTACTTAACATTGCTGAAATTATTAAAGATAACGCAAATAATGAATTTGATCTAAACGTAGAGATAGTTAAAATGGATGAAAAAACAAAGATGTCTAACTTGCCTTTAACACTACCAAAAAAAATAATTAATGAGGTGTCATGGAAACCGTCAACAAATATTGAATTAAAGATTAAGGAAATGATGAATTTTTGTAATTTGCAAAACAAAGACGAGATTTGATATCAAGTGTTTCTTTGTTGATGGTACTTCATTATATGTAATGATTTTGTAGATTATACATTAACCATGTTTCATGTATAGTTTTTTACTGATTTTGATATGTTAGAGGTATTTTAACTAGATATGTTTCTTATCAATTGAAACGCTTCTGCTTTTTTCAATCCTGATTGACTGCCTCTGTAAGTTGCAATTGCATTAAGTGCTTCTATTGATCGTGGATGAGGTGATTTTGCAACTTCGCTCCAATAATACTTGAAAGCCTGCAATTTAAAGTGAAATTCTTTAGTCACATCTTCATATACGTTAGGATAAAATGGTACATTGACAATATTTGGGATCTCATAACATAAGACTGATTTTACAGAACTAAATGGTCGAGTTATAACCATAGTTGATTCATAGACCTTTTGATGATCTTTGTTAACATCGTTGTTGGGAGTTGTATAGACTATTTTGGGTTTGATCTTTGCAATCTGTTTTTCTAACTCTCTGTTAATTTCCAAGTGAGGTATAGAATCTAGTCTCATATCTGGAAAATCTAGAAATTTGATTTGCTTGATGCCTAATAATTTACTTGATTTTATACAAGACTCTCTTCTAACTTTTATCATTTTTTCATCGTTATACTGTGCACTTGCGCCTTCTGAAACAACGCAGAGATGAATCTGTGCTCCTTTCTTACTAAGTTTCTTAATTGTTGCGCCCATTCCTAATACTTCATCATCTGGATGAGCTGCAAGAAGTAAAATTCTACTCATAATGATCTCCGTCTTTGGTTAATTCAGAAAAGAATCTAATACCATGTCTTCTAAGATAGTTTCGCAATTTTTCAGAGTTTGCTGTTCCTTTACCTTTGATAGTTTGATTTGTTAGATCAAATTCTGTTTTGTGGATTTTAGGCGTAGTGTTATGAAATGCAATAATTTTTATTTCATCTTCACCTTCTAGCTTGAAGTCGCCTTTGTAATCTCGCATTAAATCATTGAGTAATTGCCTATATTCTTCTTTTGTAAAATTCTTTGGATATTGGTTAGTAATTAATTTTCCAGATCTAGTTACATGAGATCCAGAAGGCACGGTTCCTTGAATCTTTGCTCCAAGAGAAATTACAACATTGTTTCCAATTTCTGTGTTTGGTAAAATTGTTGCGGATGGAATCCAGACTTTATTTCCAATTGTTATTTCTCCAAATGAACATGGAAAGCCTTCTAGTGGATTTAGATAAGCTTCATGAGTATAGATGTTTGTGAATCTTCCCATTCCTACTTCGTCACCAATCTTTACTTTTCTTGCTGTATTGATTATTGAATAAGATCCTATGTGGCAATTGTTTCCAATTTCTAGTTTGGATTCTTTTGTAAAACAGCTTCCTCCCCCAATCTCTGCATGATAATTCATAAAAAAATTTTTCCCAATTGAAATATCTCTTCCTTCAATTCTAGAATAATCTCTTATCTTGCTACCTGCTCCTATGCGAAGTTTTTCAGTAACATTGATTGTTACAAATTCCCCAAACTCTACGTCTTCTGCAATGTCAAGATAACTTGGAGGAAGCTTTGCTTTCATTGTTGCAGGTAAGTTTAGCATCATTTCTTTTTTCTTGGTTGTCTCTTTAAAGCATTTTGCGATGTAACTCGAATGGTTTAGAGGTATTGCCTAAGAGAGTGTATCCATTTCTGAAATAGAACCAGGCACGAAAAAGAAGATTACTTTCCATGATATTTTCTTATTAAAAATCCATATATCACTTAATAAAATTCTGTTTTATCTGAAAGTAATATTCAAGTCATGATTTACAGTGTTTTAACACACAAATTTAACACATTTTACGCTCATCTTAATTCATTTTCAAGATAATCCGTATTTCATGTCCATTTTTCGCTGTTATTTTGAATGGATAGTACGGACAAATTTTTTCATTTATAGGGAAAAAATATTTGTTTAATATAATATGCATTCTTCCTTCTATCCTATATAATTCTCTCATAGAATTACATTTTTCAACTGTTAATCCTACGTTCTCCGCTAGTTTTTTGAGCGATTTTTTTGAAAAATGATATGATGAAGCATTATCATGAATTGAATCATTTAAAGTGTTTATGTTTTCACAATCTGGCACTGCAATAAAAATAAAACCATTCTTAGTTAAGAGACACTTACATTGTCTTAATACTAAATCTGGTCTTACTAGATGTTCAAAGCAGTGTGAAATCCATATTACATCATATTTTTCATTAATAGGTATGTCTTCAACAAAACCTAACTTACAAACACCATTTTTTAATTTTTGATTTATATATTTAACAAATATCTCAGTAGGCTGAATACCAGTTACGTTAAAACCTTCTTTTTCGAGCATTTGAAGTGTAATACCGGTACCGGGTCCTATTTCTAGAATATTTTTTGATTGTTGAAAAAATGGTTTACAATATGTGTAATGTGATCTCCCTAATTTTTCTAAGTATTTACTGTGTTGATTTTCTAGATCGAATTTGACAAACTGCTCTAAATCTTCTCTGAGATTTTTAGATTCTTTTTCATGGACATTTTTTAACGCCTTATCAAGTTCAACTTCTGAATTACCGTTTACATATAAATCACAATTATGACAGCAATATACTGGTAAATTAAGATAAGAACTCTTGGAATATAACTCAAGAGATGATTTCCCACAAGAAATACAATTCATAAACATGAATTTTATAGTTTATTATTTATACATAATCTTTAGTGATTATCAATATTTTGCCCTTAACAGATATCAGACCAATATCATGAATATGCTGCCTTCTCATACCTGTGATTGTATTTCCACTCCATCTCCTTGATGTACAGGAGGAATTTGCTCTGGCTGATGCTTTTCAATCGATTCTGTCCAATTTTACTTGTGGGTATAATATTTACAATCACCTAAAATTAAATTTTAACAACACATTCATTATAAACAAAAGTTTCCATAAAAGAGATTTGAATATGTGTGTATAAAAATTAAAGCCAAGATCAAATGTGGACTTTATCCATAAACTCTCCAACTGAATCACAAATAAAATTCATGTCTTCCTTTTTTAATCCAGGATACATTGGAAGAGTGAGGATTTGATCATAAGTTTTTTCAGTTACAGGTAATTTTTTCTTTCCATATCCTAATTTTTTATAAAAACTTGTTAAATGAATAGGCTCAAAGAATATCCTTGACATTATACCTTTCTCTGTGAGAAATTTTGATAATTCATTTCTAATTGTGGAATCTGGTAATCTTATTGAATACAATTGATAGACGTTTTTGTAACCAAAAGGTTCTTTAGAAATTTGTATATTTTTGTATTTATTTAGTCTTGCTGAGATGTATGCTGCATTTTTTCGTCTTAAAGTAATTAATTTCTCTAATTTAGAAAGTTGTGAAATTCCTAATGCTGCTGTGATACTTGACATTCTCCAGTTATATCCTAATGTAACATATTTTGGTATTTCATTAGACGAAAAATAATTATAATTTATTTGACGGCCATATGATCTTAATGATTTTAGTTTATCATATAGTTTCTTAGAATTTGTTACTAATGCTCCTCCCTCACCTGTGGTGATAATTTTGTTACCAGCAAAACTTAGAACTGAAATATCACCAAATGCACCTACTTTCTTATTTTTGATTTTTGCACCTAACGACTCAGCTGTATCTTCTATAATGAAGATCTTTCTTTTTTTCGCTATAGTCACAATTTTTTCTATATGACACGGCATTCCACCGCAATGCATTGGTATGATTAGTTTTGTTTTTTTTGTTATAGCGGATTCAATAATAGCTGGGTTTAATCCCAATGTTTCTTTTTCTATGTCAACAAAAGTTGGTTTAGCACCTACCATTAATACCCAATTTGCTGTGGTAATGAATGTAAATGATGGAATGATTATTTCATCTACAGACTTTAATCCTATTGTGAGTAACGCAGCGTGTCCTGCAGAAGTTCCTGAGTTAAAGGCAAGGCAGTAGTCGGTTCCAACATATTCTGCCAACAATCTTTCGAATTCATCTATTTCTGGACCTATTCCCCAATACATTCCACGTTTAATTATTTTTGATACAGCAAGAATGTCATCTTTATCCCACATAATCTTGTAAAGTGGGATTTTCCATCTCATCTAATCAAGTATCCATAGAGTGGTTATTTATCAAGTTTTTTCAAATCAAAATGATATATATTCATCAAGTAGTTCGTTAATAGAATTATAGAGTTTTTCTTTTGAGATTTTTTTAGCCGTCTCTGAGTTGAATTCAGTAAGTGAAATGTTCTTCTTATTCAAAACATCTGAAATTTTATACATGCTTCCCATGTCGTGACAAAACGGTATTTCATCATTAGTAACCAATAATTCATGAAATCTTTCGTGTTCTCTTGTTCTCCTAGATATTTTGATGGGCGGAATATTCTTTGTGTTTGGATATATTTTTTTATAGACATCAATCATGGACATAGCTAGATCTTCGATTCTAACAGATGGCATTTTTAATATGAAAATTTCACCATCTTTGGCAATGTGTGTAATTTTTAAAATCATTGAAGCTGCCTCAGATATTGACATGATAAATCTAGTCATTCTTGGATCTGTAACAGTAAGTGGTATTCCATTTCTAATTTGATGATAGAATATTTGAAATACAGAACCTCGTGATCCGATTACATTACCAAATCTTGCTATTGCAAATATTGTTTTGCCATTTTCGTTATATGTACTTGCATCTAAAGTCAATCGTTCAGCAAGCAATTTACTTGCACCCAAAGTACTTGTTGGATTTGTAGCCTTATCAGTACTTATGAATATGAATTTTGAGACATTCTCAATAATTGATGTCTCAAGAATGTTACTTGTTCCTAAAACGTTAGTTTTAACTGCGTCAAAGGGATTTTGTTCGCATATATCAATATGTTTCATAGCCGCAGCATGAAAAACTATGTCAACATTTCTTATTGCTAATTGTAATCGATCCTTGTCTCTAACATCTCCAACCATGTATTTGAATAATGGATTGTCACCTAGTGTTCGTCGTGTTTCAAAGATAGAATTTTCATCATTTGCAAATATTCTGATGGTTTTAGGTTTACATTGAATTAATTGCTTAACAAGTCCAAGCCCAATTGAACCTGAACCACCAGTAATGAGAATTGTTTTTCCTTTAAATTCATTTATTATGTTTTTTTCTAATGGTTTCATTATCTATTTACAAATCTGTGTTATTAGTTAAGTATTCTTAATTGTTTTCTTATCACGTCGATTATTTATTAAAAGATCATATAATATGATATGCAATAGATTAAAATGAAATATGCAACATTAACAATAATTTACTTCAGGCATCCACAAGAAAACATTTCATGTAAATATGTCCAAATTATTAAACATTTTAGAGAAAAATAATGAGAGCGTAAAACAATATATGAATTGGTTATTAGGAAAAACCCATCTAGAACATGAAGAAAATGAATGATAAAAATACACTTTATGATAAAGAGTTAAGCTAAGTAAACGATATATTTGTTTTAAAGTAAATTATCTTATGTCAAATATTCTATTTAGATCTTGGTTTTACTTCAGAAATGGTTGGAGTACATACTTTGCATTTATTTTTGGTGCAGTAAATACTTTAGTAGTAACCTACTTTTTAGCCATTGAACGATATTCATTTCTTAAAGAAGTTTTCCCAACATTTGCTCATTATGTTGTTATTATAATAATAATAGGTGTACCAATCCTTACCTTTGTAGGATATATTCATTTTAAGAAAACTGCTGCATTTCAAGCTGAAGCCGAAATTGGCTTTGAAGTAAATCCATTTTTTAGAAGAATGTTGATCAATACAGAAATTATGATTCCATTACAATTGAAACTCACCGACTTGATAATACGATTATCAAAAAATGAAAAAATGACTAAAGAGGAATACGATGAAATTGAGAAATTACAAAAGGAATTAAATGATCATATTAGTGTACAACAAACTAAACGAAAATACAATATGCTTGGAATAGAATATATCAAAAAACTCCAAAATATTGACAAAGTGTAATAAGAAAATATTAGCTGCTTTCTAATGTATAATGTACCAATTCATACAATGAAATTGTTAATTTTTTGTGACAGATGACAAAACAGAATTAAAAATAATGACGTTTAATAATAAAATTTGTTTATTTTGTATTTTTGTTTATCATGATAATAGTTTGCCAATCATCATCTCCTCCATTACTTGCTATTTGTACATGCATAATAACAAATTCGTCTTCAGTTAATTCAATTTTTGTAAATATCTTTTTAAGTTGCTTAATAGAAATGTTGTTATAATAACATCCATCATTATTATTCCACTTCATCTTATGTTATGATAAGTTTGGAAAAAATCCTCGATATGAACTCACATAGTTATATTTGTTAGATGCAGTTACAAGTTTACTAATAAAAGTAGTATGTCATAAACATGATCTATTACTGCATGTGAATAAATAAGATCATATTTTTGTGAAATATTTAATTTAATAAAATTACCACAAATGAATTCGAAATCAAAGTTGTTCTTACAATATTCTATGGCTATTTTTGAAATATCGATTCCGGTATATTTTATATCAGTAAATAATTCTTTATTGGATAAATACCAGTACCACATCCTACTTCTAACACAGTTGAAATATCCTTTCTTTCTTGTAAGAAATTCCTAAAGATGTTATGTTGTGCTTTACATGAATCATGCATCACAGAATACCAGGTGTTTTGTTCAACACCATTTTTTTCATTCCATGTTTTACCGTAATGTGTTTTTCTGAAAAAAATCAATTTTATTATCTCATTTTTAACTATCATAATTATGTTTAGTTAGCTGTGTTTTAACTATTCATTTTTCTGGCTATTTTATTAAACGAATAAGTATTAGATTAATTGAAGTGTGTTTGTATTTTTCTATGATTACATAGGAACATATATTGAAATATAACGCTAAGAAACAGAATGTCTAAAGTTAGACTTCTTATAGCAGTTGATAAAACAAGGTTTTTTTATATGAAACAATTTGGTGATGCGCTATTAGATCATAATGTACAATATCTACTTATTAATGATTTAGAAATTTACGACGCGCATAAGTTTTCTAATAAATATCTTCGTTGGATTAAATCACCAAAAAAATTTGAGGATATCATAAAACAGTTTAGACCAGATGTAGTACTTACTGAACGAGTAAGTCATTTTAGTTCTCTGGTCATTAAGTATAAAATTCCATTAATAATTTTTTTAAGGGGAGATTACTGGAGTGAGGTAAATTGGGCAAAAGAAACTTTGTATAAATCAAGAAATAAACGATTAGAGATCTGGATAAAACAAAAAATTGCTAATAAGTGTTTCAAAAAATCAGTGTTAATTTTGCCAATTTGTAAATATCTTGAAAACATAGTAAAAGAACATTATCCAAACAAACCAACCGAAGTTCTATACCAAGGAATAACACCACAAAACTGGTATCCACAAAAAGGAA
>Ga0209541_10000960_pt1 | contig 57424 bp, 57 predicted proteins | sample RifCSPlowO2_01_FD_184027 | JGI IMG/M metagenome (GOLD analysis project Ga0209541, IMG submission 184027) | Groundwater microbial communities from Rifle, Colorado - Rifle CSP2_plank lowO2_0.1 (SPAdes) (version 2) | ecosystem: Environmental > Aquatic > Deep subsurface > Groundwater | place... | reverse complement strand
GATAATAAATTATTTGTTATAGAAAAAAGTGGTTTTAAGATAAATGGTTTGTATTTTAATATTTTAATTTTATTTTTATTGATGATAATATTATTTATTTGGTTGAGAAAGAGAAGGGTTTTTTTGAGATTGAAAGAAAGATGTGAATCTTATTTAGATTCTTTAGAGGATCTTAAATAATTTTCTTTAACCAGTAATTTTATAAATAATTATTTTTTAATAGTCTTAATGGGTTTAAGAATAAAAGGGGGTATGATCGTTCTTATAGGAATTTTTTTGTTTAGTTGTCAGACTAATGTGTATGAGAGGGATTATGTTATTAATTTTTTAGAAGAGATGAATTTTTCTTCTGATAATAGTACGGATTTTTTTATTAAACCTTTAAATTTTATTATTGAATTGTTTGAGAATCCTTTAGCTACGATTACAAATGTTATTCTTAATTCTTCTTATAATACAGATACAACAGGAGAAAATCTAACTGTTAATATTACTTTTTCTACTGGAGATAATAGTACATTTGTTTATGATTGGAGGGTGAATAACCAATCTATCTTATTATTGAATTTAGGTATGGAGTGTGATTTTACTAATTTTTCTCAGGTTAAAGATTATTCTACATGGTCTAATAATGGATCTATTGTTACTAACAATGATACTGTTTGTAATAGGACAGGTGGTTATAATTATGCTGTTACTAATTCTTCTGCATTAGTGTTTAACGGGAGGAATTCTACTGTTTTTGTTTCTAATACTCCTCTTTTTAATCTGACAAAGAACATAACTTTATTTGCAATGATATATCCACAGGCAGCTTTAAGTAATTGTGAGGGCATTGTATCTAAATCTACTTATAATGTTATTTCTTACGCTTTTTATGGTGGAGCTGGGTGTGGTGGTGGAGCAAATACTCTAATTTGTTATATTGGTAATCAATTCCTTATAGGTACAAAGGCTTTAAATGTAAATGCTTGGAATAGTGTTATATGCAATTATAATGGAACAAGTGTTAGTATATATATTAATGGTGTATTGCAAACAGCTACTAAGGCAACGCCTTCAATTTCACAGGTTTCAACACTTATAACTGTTGGGAGACTATATGGTGATACTAATAATTATTATTTTAATGGTTCAATGGATTATGCTTTTATTAGTAATTGGTCTTTTTCTCCGGCTGATCTTTTTGCTTTAAATAATACTGATAATTTACGTTCAATGTTTGATGCTGGTCTTACAGTTAAGTATTCTAATTATTCTGTTGCAGTAACTCCAAATAATGGTTCTATAGATGCAAATATTACTTTTAGTAATAATATCCGTATTATTCCAAGTAATATCTCTTTAGTATCTCCAGCAAATAATACCTATTTTAATTATAATGAGCCTATTTATTTGAATTGGACGACTGCTAATGATACTAGTGCGGCTGTGCGATATCATTTACATGTGGACGATAATGCTGATTATACAAGTTTGAGTTTTGATAATTCTTCTATTGCTAATAATTATACTAATGTTTCTTTAAATGATGGGAGGTATTACTGGAGGGTGTTGGTTAATGATGGACAGGATAATAGTACTTGGAGTGAGACAAGGAGTTTTGTTCAGGATACAGTAACACCTTTAATTATTTACAACCTTTCAACTAAGGGGAATAATACTTATAATTCTTATAGGAATATTTTTGTAAATGTTTCTATTACTGAGATAAATCCTGATGCAATTGTGTTTAAATTATATAATTCTACTGGGATAATAAATGAGACTATGTTTGAATTGAATGATACAATACAGAATATGAGTATAAATTGGTCGACTAATATTTTTGATGGTTTATATACTTACAATGTTACAGTAAATGATACAGTTAATCATGTTAATTTTACTGATGCATGGAATATTACAATTGATACAGTAACACCTTTAATTATTTACAACCTTTCAACTAAGGGGAATAATACTTATAATTCTTATAGGAATATTTTTGTAAATGTTTCTATTACTGAGATAAATCCTGATGCAATTGTGTTTAAATTATATAATTCTACTGGGATAATAAATGAGACTATGTTTGAATTGAATGATACAATACAGAATATGAGTATAAATTGGTCGACTAATATTTTTGATGGTTTATATACTTACAATGTTACAGTAAATGATACAGTTAATCATGTTAATTTTACTGGTGCATGGAATATTAGTATACATACTGTTTATCCTGTTGTGAATATTACTAGCCCAACAAGCACTACTTATTCTAGTTCAAGTGTAAGTTTACAGGGAAGTATAGCAGCCAATTTATTGGATTCTGGGTGGTATACATTAGATAATGGGATAACGAATACAAGTTTAGTTTTAGATGGGGTATCTTTTAGTACTAGTTTAACATTAGGTAATGGGGATTCTGTTGTTATTGTTTATGCTAATGATTCTGTGTTTAATTATGTAAATTCTAGTAATGTTAGTTTTAGTGTTCTTGTTTCTCAAGTAGAATCAGCACCTTCTTCTTCTAGTAGTGATGGTGGTATTCAGATAGGAAAGAAGAGTTATATTAAATGGGAGGAGCCTGTTGTTGAAGGGGAAGAAGATGCTACGTTTAGTTTAGATAAAGATAGCTTAAATTACGAATTAGCCCCTAGAGATCTCTTAAGGGAGGGTTTAACTATCTATAATAATAGGGATTATATTGTTGGGATTACAGTAGAAAAAGAGGGTGATATTATGGATATTTTGGATTTAGATAAAGAATCTTTTGTTTTAGGGGGTAAGCAAGAATATAATTTAGGATTTAGTGTAAAAACCGGGGCAAAGAAGGGGGTGTATGTTGGTTCTTTGGTTTTAGTTAGTGATAATCCTTATGAAATAAATCTACCAGTTGTTGTGACTGTAGATGGAGATGCAAGTATTTTAGAGGTTAGTTTGGATTTAGATAGAATAAATTATAATATTGGTGATGATTTAAAATCTCAGATAACAATAAATGAGGATGCTGATTTAAGGTATTTTATTAAGGATTTGACTGGAAATGTTGTTTATGAGGGTAATGATAGTGTAGATGGGGGGAGCTTTGTTAAGTTATTGAGTGATTTGGATTTAAAAGAAGGGATATATGTTTTTGGTTTAGAGGCGACTAGGGATGGAGAATATGATAGTGATAATAAATTATTTGTTATAGAAAAAAGTGGTTTTAAGATAAATGGTTTGTATTTTAATATTTTAATTTTATTTTTATTGATGATAATATTATTTATTTGGTTGAGAAAGAGAAGGGTTTTTTTGATGAAGAAAAAGATAAAGATTAGTAATAAAATTATAGGATTCTAAAATATGATTAATCTGTTAAAAGGGTATTTTTATGATATTAACTTTGGCGGGTGTTTGGATAATCTTTATAAATTATATAAAATATATTTTTATGCATATGAAAAAAGGTTGGCTGTTTGCTGGAATAACTATTATCTTTTTGATAATAGGAATAGTTTTTTATTTTGGTGCGTATAAGAGGAATGATTATAGTTTGAATGCTGTTAAATATTGTTATGGTGTTTTGAAGGATAAATTCTACGGTGTTTATGTAAGGGTTTTTATGGATAAAAATAATAGGTATTTGGATGTTAATGAGGTTCTTGTTAAGCTTATGATAAAGGAGGGAGAGAATATAGAGAAAAATATTGGTGTGCGTAATTTAGGATTTGATTCTTTGTTTGTCAGGGTTGATGATACTTTACAGGATGTTGTTCTCGATAGAAGTGAATTTGAATTATTTGATCAAGCAAACATTAAATTAAATTTTACTGGCACTTCTAAGGGGGTTTATGTTGGAAGATTGAATTTTAGGGTTAATGATGATGAGATATATTTGCCATTAATATTTGAGGTTGAAACAAAGAATGTTGATTTTGATGTAAATATTGATGTGGCTCCTGAATATACAATTTCTGAACCTGGTGAGCAAGTAATATTAACTGTGCGTTTGTTTAACTTAATTGGAGAAAAGAGGAATGTAGATGTTGAATATAGTTTAGTAGATACTGATGGGATTAGTTACTACAGTGAAAAGGAGAGTTTAATAGTTGGAGAGGATATTGGTTATGATAAGTCTTTAATGTTGCCTGAGAATTTACATTATGGTGAGTATGTTTTTGTGGTTAAGGTGACTTATGAGGATTCTTTGGGTGTTGGCACTTATCTTTTGTATGTAGATAGGGATGATCAAAGAGATACTTATTATGATGTGATTAAAGAAAATTGGATGAATTTAGTTGTTTTGTTTATTTTACTTGTCTTTGTTGTTCTTGTTATTTTTTCATATAGAAGATCTTTAGTATAGGTAGCAGCTATTTAAGCTTCCCGTTCTTGAAAACAGTACAACTTAAATCGGAGATTTGCTTGACTTCTGTGTTCGAAATGGGTACAGGTATACCAAATCCCTATGGCCGCTTGTATTTAGTGATTGATAAGGATTTATAAGTTTTTTGTTTTTTTAAAAAATTGTAAATATCTTGTTATTTAAGATTGAGTTTGCTTAAAAACTTTTATAAAGTGCTATGTCTTTTTTAATATATGCATAGAAAACGCGTTGGGAATAGGTATTATTATTATACTACAGTGCGAAGGGGTAAGTCAACTAAGAGTGTATATTTGGGAGTGACTAGATCAACAGCTTTAAAGAAAATAAAGAATATGGGTTCTAAGAAAGAGTTATTTAGTTTTAATAGAACAAAGAGATTTGTTTTTTGTTTTTTGTTTTTTGTTTTTTTGTCCATGCTATTTTTTTTAGTTATGTATTTTATGAAGGATATAAATATTACAGGCAGGGTTGTTTTAGATGTGGATGATAAATTATCTACTAATGCTTATATGGTTATTGATGGTGAGCGTTACGAAATTCCTATTGAGTTAATTAAGGCTGAGAATGGGGGATGGTATTATAATTTAAATGAGATAGATGTAGGGGATTTGAGATTGGAAGAAGGGGTGCATTTAATTGAGATATATGATGGTAATAGGCTTGTTTATTCAGATGTTGTTGTTATATGAGGTGGGAATTTGAAATATGAAATATTTTTTGTATTATTATTTTTAATTATGGGAGTTAATGCTGAAATATATAGGTGTTTTAGTTTGGAAAATAATGGATATGTTGTAGGGAATAACTTTGATTTTAGCATTAAACATATTTGTCCAGGTCAATTGCAATATAGTGTTAAGGATGATTTAGGAAATTATCATAATAATTTTATATTAGAGATAAATGATGAGATTAATATAAATATTGATTTACCAAAAAAAGAGTTATATTATTTTGATTCTTTATTTATTGATAATGGGGTTGAAAGGGTTATTGTACCTGTATTGGTTATAAATCGTGTTAAAGATGATAAGGATATTAATATAAATTTTGTTGATGGTAAACTTGAATTAATGTTATTTAATTATGGTTCACCAAAGGAGCTTGATCTTAATTATTATATTTATAATGATAATGGTGATCTTTATGGGTCTTTCAGTGATGTTATTTTTGTTCAAGACCAGAAATTATTTTATAAAGATTTGAATTTAAGGGGGGGTGATTATTTTATTGTTGCACGTATAGATAATTTAGTTGAAGCAGTATATATAACAGTTCCTATGAATGAAGATTTTAATTTTCAATTTTATTTAATTTTGAGTGGATTTTTTATTTTTGGTTTTATTATGTGGTTTGTATTAAGAAGACCAAGGGTTGTTAAGGAATTAAATAGGAGGCATAGATTTGAATTAAAGGGTTATATAAAGAAGGGATATGATAAGGATAGGAAAGAGCTTTTGAATATGAAAAAAGATATTTTGAGGATGATTAAAAGCGGTTATAAAAGGATGGATATTAAAAAAAAATGCTTAAGTAAGTATAATAAAGATATAGTAGAGGATATTTTTAATAGATTGAAATGAAATATAAGAAAGAGAGTATGATTGCTAGGATAGGGGAGGTTTTTAATAAAAAGTTAAATGAAATAGATACAATGGAGGCTAGAGAGAATGAAAGGTATAAAATATCTTTGAAACGGATTAAGATAGCACATGATAAAGAAAGAGGGGATTTAGAGTTATTATTTTTGAAGAAAAAATCTTTTTTAGATTATCATAATCGTGAGGCTTTTGATAAAACTAATGATATGGGGGATAACAGAATAAAAAAGTTAACTGGTTTGAGGAGAATTAAGTTGCTATTTAAGGGATTTTTTGGGAGAAATGAATTAAAAGATAATAATGGACTGAAAGAAAGGCTTGATTTAATTGAAGATGGATTGGATGATAAGCTTAATTTATTAAAATCAATGAGGGATGAGAGAATAGGGGTGTTGATTAGACAAAGAGATACTTTATTGAGGGAAAAAGAAGATATATTGCATAATTATAAGAGATATATACATGGGAGGATGAATTTATTAGAGAAAAAAATTAATGATTTGGAGAAGAAAGATATTAGTTTAGTTTGTGATGAAATCAGAAAAAGAAAAAGATTTGGGATGGAGTTCAGGAGAATTTTAGATAAACATAAAAAAAATATTAAAGATGATAGGCTTGATTTGTCTGCAATTAAATTTAAGAGGATAATTGATGAGCCTTTAAATGAAGATGAATTAAAAAGACAATTAGAGATAGCTAAAAAGGATTTAGAGATTTTTAGAGGGAGAATACGTGTATATTCTAAAAGGACTGATAAGCAGATTAAAAATACTGAACGTTTTTTAGATAATTTGGAACAAAAGAAGTTAGGTAGTCTGAAAAAAAGTGGGCCCACTGCGATTTGAACGCAGGACCTCCCGATTTCTTAGCTGACTTATCAGTTTCACCATTTTAATGTACGGGTGCTCCAGCCAGGCTAAGCTATGGGCCCATAATTAATGGAAAAATGGAGATTTTATAAACTTTTCTTATGATTTTTAAGGTTCTATTCTATCAATAACAGCATTTATTATTAAAGGTAAAGCTATTGTAACATCGCAGATAACATCAATGAATCTTGCTTTTTCGTTTAATTTTCCCCAACTTATGCCTTCTCTTAATTCAGCACCAGAACTACCGCCTGATTCTGGTCTATCTGTTGTTATTTGAATTCCATAACTTGCTCCATCTTTCGGGCTAAATTGCATTGCTTGTTGAATAAAATTTTTTGGCAAGCCACCACCCAAGTAGAATACTCCGGCTTTTTTACAGGTCCATGCAATATCTAATATTTCTTTTAAATCATTGAAAACATCAACCTTGATTTTTTTATTTTTATTTAATTGATTCCATACCATTAAACCTATCCCAGAGTCGCTTATACCTGGACAAAAAATGGGAATTTTCTTTTCATAGCATATTTTTAAAATACTTCTTTTTTTTGTAAAATATCCTATTTTCCATAAGAATTCTTTAATATTATATTCACCTGTAAAATCGTTTTCATTGAAGAATTTTTCTAGATCAGCGTAAACATCATTTTTCATAAAAGAATCATATATCCTGTCTATTCCTTTTTTATTTAATTCATTGTCATCTATTAGATGGTGGCCTTGGTAGTGATTGTGACCTAAGGCTTCAATTAAATCATGTGTCAATGTTGCACCAGTACAAACAAAGACGTCTATCCATTTTTTTTCTAAGATTGAGATTAATAGTTCTCTTTGTCCGCCTGGAATTAAAGCACCAGCAGCACCTAAAAAAACAGTACATTCTTTATCTTGAATCATTTTTGTAAAAATATCTGCTGCTTCTCCTATTCTTCCAGCACCCATTACTCCAATATTTTTCATGGCTAGAACAAGGTCGTTTACAAGCATATTTTTTTTTATTTCTATTGGTACAATAGGTTTTAATTCCATAAAGCATGGGGTTTAGAAAGTATTATAAAACTTATTATAAAAAAATTAAATAATTATGGTTGCTGATTTTTCATCTTTTTCTTCGTCAAAATTTGTGATTAATGCTTCTGTTGTTAAAATCATTGCAGATATTGATGCGGAGTTTTGAAGTGCGTTTCTTACAACCTTTGTAGGATCTATAACGCCAGCTTTGAAAAGATCCTCATAGATGTCTTTTTTTGCATTGTATCCAACATTTTCATTGGTTTCATATTTTAAATAAGATAATACATCTGCACCTTCTTTTCCAGCGTTTTTTGCTATTTGTCTGATTGGTTCTTCAAGAGCTCTTCTTACTATATTTATCCCTATTTGTTGATCATTTTCGAGTTTTAATTCATTTAGAATAGATATTGCCTTAAGAAGAGTAACTCCACCACCAGCTATGACACCTTCTTCTACTGCTGCTTTTGTAGCATTGAGCGCATCATCAATTCTCATTTTTTTTTCTTTCATTTCTGTTTCTGTTACGGCTCCAACCCTGATAACCGCTACTCCACCGCCAAGTTTAGCTAATCTTTTTTTAAGATCTGTTTTTTTATACTCGGTGTCTGCAAGCTTTATTTGAGATTCAATTAGATGTTTTCTTGTTTCTAATGTTTTTTTTCCACCTTTACCTTCTACAATAATTGTTTTTTCATTATCTACTTTTATCTTTCTTGCATTCCCTAGCCAATCTGCAGAGAAATGTTCAAGTTTCATGCCTTTATCTTCTGAAACAACTTTTCCACCTGTTAATGTGGCTATATCTTCGAGTATTTCTTTTTGTTCATCGCCGAATCCTGGGGCTTTTACTGCACATACTTTTAATGCTCCTCTTATTATGTTGAGTATTATTGCGGTTTGTGCTTCACCATCTACATCTTCAGCGATAATAAACAAAGGTTTTCCTTCTCTTGCAACCATCTCTAATATTGGCACTAATTCTTTCATTGAAGATAATTTTTTATTTGTGATAAGAATGTATGGGTCTTCTTGTTCGCTAATCATTTTTTCTTGATCAGTTGCCATATATGGTGAGATAAATCCTCTGTCAAACTGCATTCCTTCAACTACTTCGCATTCTGTTTCGGTACTTTTTCCATCTTCAACTGTAATAACACCATCATTACCTACTTTTTCCATGGCGTCGGCAATAAGTTTTCCAATATTTTCATCATTATTAGCTGAAATTGTAGCTACTTGTTGGATTTTTTCTTTATCTTTTACATCAACACTTTTACTTTTTAGGTATTCAACTACTTTAGCTGTTGCTATTTCAATACCTCTTCTGACCTCTATAGGATTTGCTCCAGATGTTATATTTTTTAATCCTTCTGAGACCATACATTGTGTTAATAATGTTGCAGTGGTTGTTCCATCTCCAGCATTATCTTGTGTTTTACTTGCAACTTCTTTAATGAGTTTTGCTCCTATATTTTCAAATTTATCTTTAAGAGCGATTTCTTTCGCTATGGTTACACCATCATTGGTGATTAGTGGGTGACTTGATTTATCTAGGACAACATTTCTACCTTTTGGACCCAATGTTATTTTTACTGTATTTGCTACCTTATCAATACCCCTAAGAAGCGCTTGTCTTGCATATTCATCGAACATAATTTGTTTTGCATCTGTCATTTTCTTCTACCTCACTCAATTTTAGCTAATATATCTTTAAAATCAATAAAGATGTGTTTTTCCCCATCAATTTCTATATCTTCAGAGCTATATCCTCCATAAAGTATTTTATCCCCCGGTTTTAGAGGTAATTCTGTTCCATCTTTATAATATCCAACTGCAACAACTTCACCTTCTTTTCTCTCTTCTTTTGTTGATTCAGGGATATATATACCACCCGCGGTTTTTTCTTCTTTTTTGTACTGTTTAATAAGTATTCTTTCTCCCATAGGTTTTATTTTCATTTATACCACTACCCAACATGATGAATTAATATATTAAATTCAGTAATCAACATTTATTTAAATTTTTCGTATTTTAATGATATAATCACAATAAAAATTGATTAGTTTCATCTTTTAACAATATTTAAATATAAAAATAATTTCTAAGAACATAGAATCTTTTAAGAATTGTAGATGAAATAGATAGGAATCTTGGATTTAAAAATAGAAAATAATATTTTATCCCTTGGTTTCGTTGTATACTATAATAGAATTTAAATCATAAATATAACCTTTTTGATTTGGAAAGTCAAATCTATATGCTGGAAGCAATTTTGTTTGTATTTCGGTTGATTCTTCTGGAAATTCAAGTTCTGCGTTTTCAATGATTACGAGATAGCGAATTGTTCTATTGAATGGGTGCCAATATAAAATTTTTTCTTCTAATCTTGACGGCCTACCTATTTGTTCTTTAAATGCTGTTTTAAAGCCATAATTTTGAATGTCTTCTTCTTGTCTAGTGTAATAGTACATAATGTTCCCATAACCGTTTGGTTCGAATGTTTCTTCTTCTTTTAAAATTTCATTTAGTTTATTTGCAATTGGTTTGACTAAGAAGCTGTTATATTTGATTAGATTACATTCTTCTTTAAAAAATGGACAAACTAATGGATTTGTAATAGCGAATTTTGGGATTTGTGTGTATGAATTATAAGAACCTAATATAATTAATACTATTAAAATAAGATAAAGGATTATTTTTGAATGTATTTTAAATTTATTTAATAAAGAATATGCTTTATTTGAAAATGTTAGACTTAAAATTGGTGCTATTAAGATTAATAATAAACTTAGTCTTGGTATTTCGTCTGTTATTGGTTTAGACAATAGAATTGTTATTATGTATAAAATAAATAAGCTTAAAATGAATGTTTCTTCTTTTGTTTTATCTTTCTTTTTGATTAATAAATAACAAATATAAAAAGAAAATAAAAATGCAATTGTTGTGATAGGATCCATTTGTAGGATTATTTTTTTAATTCCTTCGTAAAATGTTGGATTGAATCCTTGTCTAACATTTCTTGGAAATAAAAATGCTTGTTGTTTTATGACTTGAATTAGTGTTGTTAATGAGAATTTAAATATAGGCCAAAAGGCTATGTTAAAGGCAATTATAGATCCAAGAATTATTTTTATCAATGGTTTTGTATTTCTTTCTTCTGTTTTTTTTATTTTAATGTTTAGTTTATTTAAGAGTGAATGTAGGTGGTTGTTTACTTCTTCTTTATATTTTAAATATAATATTGCAATAAAGAACGGAATAAATATTCCTGATGTGAATTTTGTTGCGAAGGCTAGTCCTATGAATATGCTTGAAAGTATAAAGTAAGTTAATTCTTTTTTTGATGATTTTTCTATTGAATATGCTTTCCAGAGGAATAATAAATTACAAGTGATAAAAAACCATTGAATAATATCTGGGTGAATGAATCTACTAAGCTCTAAAATTGATGGGTAAAACGAAATAAATGAGATCATAAATAGTGATGAAGGTTTGTCTAGAAGTAAGATTGCTAGAATAATCATCGTTATAAGAAATAGTAGGCCGAATATATACATTGGGAGATGACAATAATTATCTGCATTTACGAGTTGTTTTCCAATTAATTCTGGTCTTCCGACTAGGAATCCTGGTTGTATTTCAGAAACTCTTGAGAAGTCTTCTTGAGACATTAAACAAAATTTTCCAATTATAAGGTGACTTAATCCTGGTTCAGCTGTTCCGGATAATCCAGGATATATTGGGTAGGGATAATACCATAGAAGGGCATGAGGTACAACACCTACATCATCACTCCAGTATTCTACTGAAGAATAATTTGAGAACCTTACTATTATTGCTAAAAGAAGAATTATTATAATACAAAATAGATATTTTTTATCTTTTAATTTTATTTTTAAGTCATCTCTTATTGTTGTCATACTTTAATACTAGATCTTTTTTTTAAAAATATATGTATTTTTATTTAGTTCTTTTTTAATTTTAAATGTTTTTGTGTTTATAGGAAAATATAACTATAATTGCCCATAAATAAGATATTGTCAATAGGATAATTAACATACTTGTTGCTATATTTGTTGGAATGCCTATTTTTGAGTAAAGTGCTACACTAATTAGTTCTCTTATACCTAACCCAGATAATGTAAATGGTATGAGCGAAACAATAACCATCATTGCGTTTATTATAAATATATAATATAAAGGAATGGAATTACTTAAAGAAAGAAATATGAAATATACTGTAAAACTTGTTATACACCATTTTAGAATGGTTAATAAGAAGTTCAATAGAAGAAAATGAAATTTTTTTTTAATAATTAAAAATAATGTTTTTCTGAAGCCTTGAAAATAATGAGCAAAATTTCTTAAAATATATCTTACAAATAAATTTTTTAAATAATCGTTTGATATTAAAAATAATAGAATTATTATTGTTGAAATAAATGAAAATAATAATGTTAAGAATATTTTCGGATAAAATATATAAAATCCAACTAAAGAAATTATAGATAAACTAACAAATGTAATTAACTTATCAATTAATATTATTGCTAATGCTTCACCTGATGGAATTTCTTCTTTTTTTAAATGATAAACTATTGAGAATTCTCCAATTCTACTTGGCGTAAATAATGCTAAAGCCCATGAATATAAAACATAATTAAGTAAAATTTTATATTTTAATTTTAAATTTATTGCTTTAAGAAGTATTTTTATATTTAGTGTTGCTAATAAAGAGTCAGATAAAAAAGTAATAATTAATGGTAATAAATATATTGGATTTATCGATTTTATAGTATTTAATATATTATATATACCTACTTTGTAAAATAGAATAAATAATATAACTAATCCAAAAAGTAGTTTTATAGTCCAGATTAGCCAAGTTTTTTTTGACATTATATTTTTGATTTTAATGAATTTAAAAAAGTTATCTTGAATATAAATAAGATTTTTTTTAAGTATATTGAATTTTTTTATATATATTTTTAAATACATTTGAATTTAATAAGGATTTACATTAAAAAAAATATGAAAAAAATATTAGTAACAGGTGGTAATGGTTTTATAGGAGGATATTTAATTAAAAAATTAACTGGATTTTATGATATACATGTTTTGGATGTTGAAACGGATATTACTAATGAAGAAAATGTAAGAAAAAAAATTTATGATGTTGAACCTGATGTTGTTTTTCATTTTGCTGGTTATATTTATAGTGAAGATTTTTTAAAAGCATATCGTGTAAATTATCTTGGGACAAGAAATTTAATTTTGAGTTTAGGAGATATAAATCGGTTTATTTTTATGAGCACTGCGGCTGTTTATGGAAATATTGATGTTCCTTTTAAAGAATCTGATAAAATTAGACCAAATACTATTTATTCTTGGTCAAAAGCATGTGCAGAGCAGTTATGTATCGATGAATTGTTAAAAGGAAAACCTTTTACAATTGTTAGGGGGAGTCTTGTTTATGGTCCTCAACAGAAGGCTAATTTATTTATACCCGTTGCATTAAAATCATTATATGGATGTGAAATGAGAATCTCTTCTAATGGAGAACAAACTAGAGATTTTTTGTACATCGATGATTTATGTGATGCTTTGATTATGCTCATTCGTAGTAATGTTAATGGAATATTGAATATTGGTTCAGGACAAGAAGTTGAACTTAAAAAAGTTATAGATTTAATGGAAAGAATTAGTGGTAGAAAAGCTAATGTAGTATATGATCCTAAACAAAGAGAAAATGATGTATGTAGGTATTATCTGGATATTGATGGAGTTAAAAGTTGTTTAGATTGGGTACCACAAATGTCTTTAGAAGATGGATTAAGAAAAATAATTGAATATGGAAAATGAAAAAAATTCAGTATTGATAGTAACTACTACTTTTCCTAGATATGAAAATGATTTTTGGGCAAATTTTTTGTTAAATTTAGTTAAAAATTTATCTATAAATGTAAAAGTTATTGCACCACATTTTCCTAATGGAAAAAAAACTGATGTTTTAGATAATGTTAAAATTGAGAGATTTAAATATTTTTTTAATAATTTAGAAACGTTAGCTTATGGAGATGGAATTGCTATTAATATTCAGAAGAAAAAATCTCTTTTGTTTTTAGTTCCATTTTTTTTTGTTTCTTTTCTTATAAAAATAATTAAGGAATATAGGAAAAGTGATATTATTCATGCACAATTGGCACCAGCAGGTCTAGTTTCAGTTATTGCAGGAAAATTTTTTAGGGTTAAAAAGCCAATATTAACTTCTTTTTATGGAAATGATGTTGTTCATTGTGAAAAAAATAAATTGTTATATAATTGTTTATTTAAGGAAGGAAAATTATTTTTTGTACTTGGAGAAGATATGAAGAATAGTTTAATTAAAATAGGATGTAAGAAAGAAAAAATAGTTATTTTTCCATTAGGAGTTAATATTGAAGAATTTAAAGTTAAAAGAATATATGGAAATGAAATTAAATTTTTAATAATTGGTAGGTTTATAGAAAAAAAAGGAATTGAATATGGAATATTCGCCTTTAATGAATGTTATAAAAAATATAAACATATTTCTATGAGAATAATTGGTACAGGTGGTTTAATAAATAAATATAATGAATTGCTTAAAGAATTGAAATTAGAAAACGTAATTAAAATAGAAGATAGTTCAAAATTTAATAAGCCCAGGGTTGAATCAATAATGGCTTATAAAGAATGTGATGTGTTTGTTTTATCGAGTATTACTGCCAGTAATGGGGATAAAGAGGGTACTCCTGTTGTATTAATGGAAGCTCAGGCAGCTGGTATGCCTTGTATATCTACCTTTCATTCAGATATTCCAAATGTTGTTTTAAATGGAAAAACAGGATTTTTAAGTAAAGAAAAAGATTATCTTGATATGAGTAAAAATATGATGAAATTAATTGAAGATAAAGATTTGATGATTAAAATGAGTAAAGCAGCAGAAATGTTTATTGAAGAGAATTATAATTTAAAAAAACAAAGTAAAAAATTAGAGACGTATTATTCTTTTTTTAGTAAAAATATCCAAGATGGACTTAACTGTGATAAAAAATTATCTAATGAACAGGGGAAAAATGAAATAATCTTAGAGTAAAAATTATATTCTTTATCTAAATTAAATTTATTTTGGTTTCTTAAAATGTCTAATGTTAAATTCTTTATTTTAAATTTTGAAGTTAATTTTAATATTGAGTTGTAACTTAATGGATAAATATCATAACTTCTTTTTTTTATTAATTGCATATATATGTTTGCTAGATTTTTAGGTAACCAAGATAAGAATGGTAATTTATAGTGGGCTTCAAAAAGTGCATATTTGTTTGGTGTGGAGAGATAACAAAAACCTCCTTCTTTTAAACATCTATATATCTCGGATAAATGAATATTGGCTTTATTAACATGTTCAATTACTTGATTGGATATTATGATGTCAAATTCTTTATCTAAAAAAGGTAAAATTTCATCTTTTACTAAAATAAATTTATAATTTTCTGTGATGGTCCTTTCATCAATCATATCAACAGAAGTAACAATATGATCTTTTGATAAATAATTTGCTATAATTCCAGAACCAGTTCCTATATCTAAAATTTTTACTTTATTTTTTGTTATTGTATCTAAAACCGATTTTATTTTTTTGGCTTTTATTATGCGTTTTTTATAGTCTAAATCCGCATGTGATAGGAATTTATTCATATTATAATCCTGGAGAGTTTAATAACTTCATTTTTAGTAAATATTTTACACCATTTATATTTCTTTTTAGATCTTGTTTGTTTTTTAATGATTTAATTATATTTTTTATATAATTGTATCTGAAATAAAATTGTTTATATGCTGATTTTTGAAGTTCTATTAATTCTTCTTTATTCTTATATCCTTCTGGGAGATAAACTGGAAAAAAACTTGTATATTTATCCCATTCTATATTTTTATTACCTTTATCTAAGAATTCTTTGTACAATTTAGTTCCTGGGTATGGTGTGGTTAGACAGAATATCGCATAATCTAGATCTAACTCAATAGCAAAATTTATTGTTTTTTGTCCTAATTCTGGTGTTTCTCCAGGTAATCCAAGCATAAATGAACCTCTTGCTTTTATACCAGCTTCTTTAGTCCATTTTATAGCATTTCTTATTTCTTCAAGTGTTTGTCCTTTTTTTAAGTCATCTAATAATTTTTGGTCACCAGACTCTAAACCATAAAAAATATTCCAGCAACCAGCTGATGCCATTATCTTTAGTATTTTTTGATTAACATAATTTACTTTTGCACAACAAGTCCATGTTAAATCAAAATTTTCTTTTTTTAAACTTTCACAGAATCTTTGAACCCAATTATTATCTACAACAAATTCATCATCCCAAAAATATATTTCTCTTATTTTATAATTGTCTATTAAGTATTTTATTTCTTCTATTACTCTTTCAACACTATTTCTTCTATAATGGCTATGTAATTCTCCAGATTCTGAACAAAATTTACATTTATTATAAGCGCAACCCCTGGATGTTATTATATTGGTTATAGGTAGTCGATTATATTGATTTGGTACTTGGATGTATTTTTTCATTTTAAAAAATTTTCTTGATGGTATTGGAATTTCATCTAAGTTATAAATTTGTGATCTTTTTTCTGTTTCAATGATTTTTTCATCTTTTCTAAAGAATATTCCTTTTATATTTTCTTTAGGGAGATTTTTTTCAAGAGCATTAATTAACTCTGGAAGTGTGTGTTCTCCTTCCCCAAATACAATGTAATCTATTTCTTTATTTTGCTCTAATGTTTCTTTAGGAAATAAACTAACATGGGGACCGCCACAAATAATAGGTAAATTTAGATTTTCTTTTATTAATTTTGAAAGCTTGAATGCTTCAGTTGCTAGTGCTGTAAAAATAGATATACAAATAATTTCTGAATTAAAACTTTTAATTTCTTTTAGAAAATCTTTAGCAGTATATTGTTCAATTTGAAGATCTATTACTTTACATTTGTGTCCTTTCTGTTCTAGAATAGTTGCAAGAATTGCTATACCTAATGGTGGGAAAAATCCAGCGGCTCTTTTCTTTCTTTGTTTTTCATCTATAATACCAAATCCTGGTGTTGGTTCAATAAAAAGAATGTTCATATTTTTTAAAATTATATATTATATTTAAAGTTATTTGCATTTATATATTTTTATTTTTCCGTGTTTTATTATTTCTAAAGGATATGTTTGTGTAGATATAATATAATCACAATTGTTTTCTTTTATTGTTTTTATTTCTATTGGTCCCCTAATCCAATATGTTGTTATAAGACTGGATCTCCATGGTGATTTTTCAATTGTATTTTTTATTTCTGAGTCTTTAGTGTAATTTCTAAGTTGTTCTCTGTCTATTTTATCGTAGTGAAATGTTGCATTTGAGGGAATATTTTTATTTATCCAAATCCCCAGTTGAATTGGTTCTATTGGTTCCCATCTATATTTTGAATCGTATATTGTCATTGTAATGCCTATAGTTGATATTGTTAAAAATATTATTGTAATTGTTAAAAAATTTTTTTTATATTTTATTGAAATTATCGTTATTAAGAATAATATTATTATTAAAATAGATATTATTATCTCGCTATTAATGTTTAATATATATAGAGATGCACCAAACTCAGATAAAGATGTCCCATTAATCGGAAAGAATTTTTGGTGATTGTAAAATAAAATAGGCAATGTTAATAAAAAAATTATACTTAAATATAAATATGATATTTTTTCTTTTGTTGAGAGTGCTAAAATAATTATTGGAGCTAGAAAAATTTCTACATATCTTCCTCTAAGTACTTCTGCAGATTTTATATAAATTGATAAAAAAATTATAAATGGAAAGTAAAGATATGCTAAAATTTCTTTGAACTCTGATTTTTTTTTTATTAATAAGAATATAATTAATGGGGTTGCTGCAAGAATAATATATGCGTTGTTTATGAAAATCCACTTTAAAATTATTAAAAATGATTCTGTTGGATTTACTATATTTATTATTCTTGTAATAGTATCATTTAGGGTGTTTTGTGTATTGGTATTTATTAAATAATTCCTGATTGGCCAGATTATTGAAATTATAGTCCCTATTAAAATAGATAAAATCAATTTTTTTGATTTTTGATTTTTTATTATTCTTTTTAGAATTAATAATGTAATACTAATGATTGTTACAACCCCTATTATTTTGATTAAAGAACATAAACCTAATAAAACTCCAGTAATTAGGATGTGTTTATCTTGTTTTATTAGTATATATAAGAAATATATTGTCAGGAGAAATAAAGGAAAGTAAATATTTTCTGCTAAAGGATAAAATGAAGTTATGACTGAGAACGGAGCTAATGACACTACTATTGCTATTTTATAAGCTTTGTTTTCTTTACTGAATTCTTTTGCTAGTAAATATGCAGGAAAAATAATTAATGTAGCTAAAATACAATTTAAAATTATGACTAAACTTATTATTAATTCTGTATTATTTAAGATGTATATTGGTGAAAGAAGTATTGGATATAGTGGAGGATAAGTTGTAGATGGTTCTCCGAAACTAGAAATTTCTAAATTGTCATGAAAACTTTTTGCGATTTCTAAGTATTCTAAACTATCTGCAAATCCTAATGGAACTTTAATAAATAAGCTAATTATTATTTTTGTTATACAAATTATTATAAATATTATTAATAGCTTTTTTATTATATTTTTCATTATTTTATAATATTTTATTTTTTAAATTATTTGTGTGTCCTTTAAAATATATTTTTCAAATAATCTTTCTGATACCATATTTTAGGATCTTATTTTTTATCTTTAGAATATTTTTATTTTTTGAGTATTTTTTGTCAATTAAATCTAATATTCCTCTGATTGGTCTTTTTTTAATATAAACTTTGAATCCAAATTTATTTCTGATATTTTCTAGTTCTTTTTCTGTTAGATATTTATTCTTTATATTTGATTCTTTAAAGTAGGATTCCGATAATTTTTCTTTTAACATATTTTCATTTTTAGCTAATTCATATATTTCTGTACCATAGAATGCATTGAACAAAGACACTCCTATAAAATCTGGTTGAATTATTTTATTAAGATTAATTGTTTTTTCTATAGTTTTCTTTGTTTCAAATGGTACACCTATCATATTAAATGCATATGTCTTAAGTTTCGCTGTCTTTGCATCCTTAAATGTTTGTATAATTTGTCTATTTGTCATATCTCTTTTAAGTATCTTATTTCTCATTTCTTCGTCACCATGTTCTATTCCAATAGAAACTCTTTGACAACCAGCTTTTTTAAGTAATAAAAAATCTTCTCTTGTAACTGCGTTAACTCTAGCATTTATATAAAATGGTAAACCAATCTTTTTAGGATATATCTTACAAAATTCCCTTATCCTATTTTTGTCTAAAGTAAATGTGTCATCATAAAATTCTATCTCTTTAACCTTATATCTCTTTAATACATCTCTTATTTCATTTATTATATACTCTATAGAATAAAATCGTGTATATTTTCCTTTATATTTATATAAATTTTGTAAGATCTTGTTTATACAATAAGAACATTCAAATGGACAACCTTTTGATGTGATAAATGTTGCTAAGCCCCTATTATGATCGATATATTTTTGGTATTCAAATATTGATCTATCTGGAAATGGTAAATTATCTAGGTCTTCTATCAAATTTCTTATTGGATTTTTTATTATCCCATTAGAGGTCTTATACCAAAAGTTTGGAATTTCAGTTATTTTTTTTTTATTTTGTAGATTATTTGTGAATTCTAAAAAAGGATATTCACCTTCACCAATACATAATCCATTAATCTCCTTTTCTTTTATTATATCTTCGGGAAAAATTGTTGTATGAAATCCTCCAGCAATTATCTTTGCATGTGTATAAGGCTTTATTAGTTTCAATAATCGTATAGCATGTTCTTTGTCGTTTGTTGCAATAGTTATTCCAATTACATTAGGATCAAATCTTTTTACCTTATTTATAATTTCCAATTTAGTCAATTTAAATGTTGTGTCAATTAATTCAACTTGGTGTTTATCTTTTTTTAACAAAGAAGAAATCTGTGCTAAACCATGAGAGATATCTTTAGGTGATTCTACTATGTTAGGATAAATTAGTAATACTTTCATGGTACACATCTTCTATTTGTTTTACAACATTTGATAATTTATATTTTTCAGCTAGTTTTCTATATTTAATTGGATTTGGTTTTTCTATTAATGTCTTTTTTATTAGTGCTGATAGTTGTTTATGGTTATATGTTTCAAATATATATTTTTTATCTATTATTTCTTTGCAGCCAATATTGTTTGATGCAATAACTGGTTTACCTAAAGCCATTGCTTCTATCAATGATTGTGGCATTGCCTCTCTTTTGCTTGGCAGTACAAATAATCTTGAATTATTATATAATTTTATTTTTTCATTTATATCATAAACTGCTGGCCTAAATTCTATATTACTATTAGCTAGTCTTTTTAATTTCTCTAAATAGGCCTTTTCTGATGGTCCAACTAGTATTAATCTTTGATCTTTTAACATATTAAATGCCCTAATTAATGTCTCTAGATTCTTAATTGGGTCAATTCTGCCAAAATATAAAACATACGAACCTTGTTTTACTTTAGTGCTAAAGAAAGAATCATCAACTCCGTTAGGAATATAAACTAAATTATTTAATTTAAATCTTTTTAATATTGTTAACTCCCATTTTGTTATTGCTATTACTTTATTGTATTTTTTTAATATAATTTTTCCTAATAATTGATCATATATTCTTATTAAAATCCTCATTTTTCTAGTTCTTAGATTTCTTTCTAAAAATGGTGCATGTGTTGTTAATATACATGGTTTATTAAAAAATGGAACAATAGTCGAATGAGGATGGCGATATACATGACTATGAATAATATCAGGTTTTAATTCATTTAAAAGGCCTTTAAATGGCCAATAATGTGCCTCAGCTCCAAAATTATATTTTACTTTAAATCTGTGGATATGTATTCCATCTAGATTTTCATATTCTTTTGAAAGCCTATTCGTTCCTTTTATGATATTTGAAGATAATACATGAATTTCATGTTTGTCTTTTAACATTTTAGATAAATTAAATACTGAATTCCAAACACCGCAAATAGATGGATGTGAATAATGACAAAGTATTGCAATTTTCATTTATAATACCTCTCCAATTTTTTTGCGATTTCTTCCCATATAAAATCTTTAGCTTTTTTTTTGTTATATACTTGCATTTTTTTTCTTAATTTTATATTTGTTATTAATTTTTTTAAACAATTAAACAACTGTTCTATATTGTTGTAATCATAAAGTAAGCCGCATTGTGTCTCTACTAGAAATAATGATCCTTCTGTTTTTGTAGCTATAATTGCGTTACTTTGAGCCATTGCTTCTAAGGTGACTATACCAAATGCTTCCCATTCTGATGGAAATATGAATATTTCGGATGATTGTAAGGCAAAAATTTTTTCTTTTTCTGAAATATTTTCAATTATTTTTGTATAATTTTCTAGATTATTTGTTTTTATTATTTGTTTTATTCTTGTCAAATCTCCAGCATCTTTACCCATGATTAAAAAAAGAATGTTTGATTGAATATCTTTTAGTTTGGATAAAATTCTTAAAACCTGATCTATTCCTTTATATTTTTGAATTCTTCCCAGATATGAAATAATAAATTTATCTTCTAGTTTATATTTTTTTATAAATTCATTTGATTTGACTTGTTTTGTTAGTTCTCTTGGAATTCCATTAGGTAAAAATAAAACATCTTCTTTTTTTATTCCGTATTCTTTTAACCATTTATATTGATAAGGATTTACTTCTATTATCTTATCATAGATTTTATTGGTCAATTTTTCTATAAAGGTTATTACTCTTCTAAAGATCCTTTCTTTTTTTGTATAATCTTTTAGTGCCATAAATGGTCCGTGGGGGGTGCAAAATATTTTTGTGTTGCTTGTTAATTTTTTTACTAAAATAATAATATCATGCCAAATAAATCCAAAACCATGTACGTGTAAAATATCTAATTTAAACATTAAAATTTTAAATAAAGACGGATTAAAAGATAAATAATATTTATATCTAAAATATGTTTTTGATCTATGGATATGGATATTATAGATTATCTCTTCTTTTTTTAAAATAACATTATTCTTTCTGTCTGATGTGAAAACATGAATTTCATGGGTTTTGGCTAATTCTTTGGCTAAATAAAAACAATTGTTTTCAGCTCCACCTTCAAATGGATAAAAATATGTAATTAAAAAACCTATTTTCATTGAAAAAATTAGAAGATACAAATTTATTAGTTTATTGCTACTATTTCCTCAATTTTAGAGGAAATAACAATTTGACCAGTTATATTTTGCAGGTCATCAGAAATATGTTTTATATTTATTAATGGATTATGATATGATATAATTCTTCCAGTTATATATCTATTCTTTAATCTAATTTCAACTATTCTCCCGATATATTCTTCATACATTTTACTCAATTTGATAATATAATGTGTTTATATACTTTACTATTTGGTGGTAAATCAACCTTATAAGAACTTTTTTGTTGTTTTCATGATGGATTTTTGTTTATTTGTAGATACTGAAGCAGATTTTTTTTATAAGGTACATTCCCCTCATTTTTCTAGGGTGGATATGTTGAAATGGCATGGAAATAAGATTCTTGGAAGGGTTGGGAGATATCCGCGGAATAGAAAGGGATTAAAGGGATTAGTTGGGTTTTTTTTAGATAAAAGATTGCCAGTAACTTTTAATATAGTGGGGCATTTGTATTTAAAAAGTTGTAATGGTTTTCCACATTTCGCTGAGGTCAGGCCAAAGGCTGATTGGTTTTTTAAGAAGGATTGGTATTATTGGGATAAGGGGGGGGATTGTTTTATAAGCCCTGGTTTATACTTAGGCGATTTTATTGAAGAAAATATGAAAGTACCGTTTTTTTGTTTGGGTATTCATTCTTTTTCGCATGAGAGTTATACTTTAGAGGATGAAGATGTGATTTTTAAGAGCATTAGGGCTGCTGTAATATCTGCGAGAAATTTGGATGTAAATGTTGAGGTTTTTGATGCTCCATTTAATATGATAGAAGATATAAAAAATCCAGAAAAAATTTTTAATGTTTTGAAGAATAATGGAATTAAGGTAGTTGCTTATTCTGGCAAGGATGATCATTTAAGAAAATTGAGGGAATATAAGGTCAGTAGACCAATTGAAAAATACGGTTTAGTAGCGTTACATATTTCAAATTATGTTGAAGGAACTTTCAATTCTAAAAAAATTAATAATATCTTAAACGATATGGAAAAATATTTAGATAAAAATGTTGTTTATGTTTTAGGAACACATGATTTTACTTGGAGAAATCTGAAAAATATGAAGAGGATTATCGATAGGGTAATGGATTGGGAAAGAAAGGGTTTTGTTAAAATTAAAAAATTTGATGATTATAAGGATCTTATTTTTGATAAAAAAGTAGATTTTAAGATAAAATAATATATATTTTTTGTTATCTAATATATTTTAAATAATTTTTTATTAAAATAGTCATAATGAAAGAATATATTTCAGATAAAGAAGGAATAATTGAATATTATCGAGATAAAAACATAGTTGGAAATTATTCTATAAATAGATTTAGTGATATTTTGGGGAGGGTAATACATAGAGTTCAAATTGAATATATAAATAAGATAATTGTGGATAATAATGTTGATGTTTTGTTAGATCTAGCATCTGGACCTGCGAGGATAAGTCAGGATATTATGGGTTTTAAACAGGGTGTTGCATTAGATTCAAGTATGCCAATGTTAGACATTGCTAGGCAATTGTTAGACAAGAAGAGATGGATCATTTTAGAGGGGGATGCTTTTGATCTGGGTTTTGAGGACAATCTGTTTGATATGATCTATAGTTTTAGGTTTATAAGGCATTTTAAAAGGGAAAGAAGAGAGGAATTATATAAAGGGCTGTTTAGGATATTAAAACCAAATGGAATATTGATTTTTGATGCTGTAAATTATAATAAGGCTTATTCTGTACGAAAAATGGTTGGGAGATATAATATTTATGATGAATTATTTAAAAAAAATGATTTAATTAATGAATTAGATGAAAACGGTTTTAAAGTACAGGTTTTGAGGGGGCATATAAATCATTTTTATTCTCAGTGGTTTTTTAATAAATTTTTTTCTAAGCTAAGTGATAAAAAGGCTTTTAATTTAGTATATAAATTAGAGCATATAGAAAGTGAAAATCCATTGGAGTGGTTGGTATTATGCAGAAAAAAATAAATTATGTTGTACAAGACTATTTACCAAAACATGAGGCTATTTCTAGAGAGGTTTATTTATTAAGAAATAGTTTTAATAGTATTGTTGTAGATACTTTAAGTGTTAAGAATAATGCTGATGTTAATTTTAATTATAAAAGAAATCCATTATTAATTTTTAAGATTAATAAAATATTAAAAGATAGTATACATGTCTATACATCATTTGGGGATAGATTTCATTTATGTTTAATAAATAAAAAAATAATACTAACTGGGGCTGGTCCTGCAAATAAAGAAAAAATTATTAAGACTTCAAAATATTATAAAAAAATAAACAAGTTTGTTGTTCAATCTTTTATGGATAAAGAATTGTTGTTGGATGCGGGGGTAGATGATTCTAAGATCGTATTAATATATCCCGGGGTTTTAGACACATTTAATTATAATTTAGGTGATAATGAACGCTTTACTTTTTTGTTTGCAAGTTCTTGTTTGGAAAAAAAACAGTTTTATAGTAAGGGTATTGATTTGTTGATTAAAATCGCTAAAGAAAGAGAGGATATCGATTTTATTTTTTTATGGAGAAATATGTTTTATGATGAATTAACAAAAAAAGTTATGAATTTGAAGAATATAAAAATTATAAATCATAGTGTTAACATGAATGAATATTTAGGTAAGGTGAATGCTATGATTTTACCTGCTTTAACCTCCGAGAATGTTAAACAGATACCACATTCTCTTGTTGAAAGTCTATATGCTGGAAAACCAGTTTTAACTACAAATGTTTTGGGTATCTCTGAGATTATAAGAAAAGATGATTTAGGTTTAGTTTCTAACCCAAATTATGAAGAGCTAATAAGGAATATTGATTTAATAAAACAAAGAAGATTTGATCCTTTGGTATTAAAAAGTAAGGCATTACAATATTTTAATGTAAATAGATTTTTAGAAGAGCATAGGAGATTATATGAGGGTTTTAATAACATCTAGGTCATATGTTGATACAAGTAGCGGGTTGCATGAGCAGTTGGATATTTTAGCAGAGAAGGTAGATTTGTATGTAATGATGCCAAAAGAATATAAGAGGGAATTGAAGGAATATATTGTCAATGAAAGTGAATTTTTAAATAAAAAATATAAGGTTTTTTTGATGGATTTAATTTTTTTGAAGAGGGATAGTGCATTATTTTATTATAAAAATATGAAAGCTGTACTAGATAAAATAAAACCAGACATAATTCATATAGAGGAAGAGCCATGGACATTATTTAATTATTTATTGATTAAATATTCTAAACAGTATAATTCTAAGATTATTATTTTTTCTTGGGAGAATATTTATCAAGAATTCAGATTTCCTTTAAATTATTTTGAGAAATATTCTATTAAAAATGCAGATTATTATTTACCTGGAAATGAAGATGCTATGGAAATTTTGATTAAGAAGGGGTGGAATAAGGGTGTTAAGGTGATTCCAAGATATGGTATTAATTTGAATAGTTTTGTAAGGGATGAATCTTTGAGAGGTAAATGGAATGGATTTGTTATTGGTTTTGTTGGTCGTTTAATTCATGATAAGGGTTTGAAATATCTATTTGAGGCTATTAGGGATTTTATGGATTATACTTTGGTAGTTATTGGGGGTGGCCCACAAGAAGAAGAAATGAGGTTATTAAGTAAAAATTTGAATGTTGTTTTTATTAAAACTATTAATTATAAAGAAATGAATAGGTATATTTCAGCGTTTGATGTATTGGTTTTACCATCTATAACAATGCCAAGATGGAAGGAACAATTTGGGCATGTTTTAATAGAAGCAATGGCTTGTGGGGTTCCTGTAATTGGTAGTGATTCTGGTGAAATTCCAAGAGTTATTGGCAATGCGGGTTTAATCTTTAAAGAAAAGGATCTTTTTGAGTTAAAGGGGTGTTTATTAACGTTGAAGAATAATAGTGAACTCTATAATAGGCTAGTTAAGTCGGGACATCAAAGGGTTAAAGAATTTAGTTGTGATAATATTGTAGGTTGCTTTTATGATGTATACACTAATTTGGTTTAGTGGTTATTTTAAATTTAAAATTTTTCTTACTATTCTTCTTCCTATTTTATCTTTTAGTTCGATAGCTTTGTGGGGACATAGCTCATGACAACAATAACATTCTATGCATCTTTTATTGTTTATAAAAATTTTATTGTTTTTTTCATCTATTGCTTTTACAGGACAATTTTTTAGGCATATTTTACATTGTTTGCATATGTCTTGATTAATTTCTAAATATAAATTATAGATAGATTTTTTAATAAATGTTGGTGTGTAGCGTATTAAACCTTGATAATTAACTGGTTTTTTATAAGGAATTATTTCTAAATTGCCTATAACCTCTACTTCTTTTTTAAAATTTTTTAATGTTGGAATTTCTTGTGGATTGAAATCAATAATTTTTGCAGCAATTGAGTCTAAGGCTTGCGTTGATCTTGAGATAAGGATTTTATTTGTTTTTTTAGCTGTTCCTGCTGATGGGCCATTCCCCTCCATACCAATTACTGCGTCCATTATAGTTAATTCTGGTTTTATTAATTCAGAGAGTTCAACTAACATACTGCCAAATTTATCAGGTCTTTTTAATTTTTCATGAAACTGTCTCTTTTGTGCTCCAGGAATACAACCAAATAGATTTTTTGTGGCTCCAGTCATTAGCATTAAAGAGTGGGTTTTTAATTTTGGAAGATTAATAATAATATCTACTTCTTTTATTATTTTTGGAAATAATATATTTTTTAAGTTTGTATTTGTTTCTAGTTTAATCTTTTCATTTGTTTCAAATGTGATTAATTTTATGTTGTATTTTTTAGCTATTTCAGTTATTCCTGATTTTTTAAGGGCTGCTTCAGTGGTTACCATAAGATCAGCACCGCATGATTCTCCAATGATTAATTCTTTATTTTTTAGTAATTGAGCTAGAGCTTCTATAATTACTGGGTGTGTTGTAGCTGCTTCTTCTGGTAATCTTGGAGCAAAAACATTTGGCTTTAGTAAAATCTTATTTTTATTTGTGAAATTAAAATTCAATTTTTTTAAACCATTTTCTATAGCCTTCTTTATATTGTTTAATTCATAAGAATGACAATTTTCTATTATGACTTTCATTTTTAACTTTATTTTTAAAGGAATAGTATTTAAAAAGATGTATTGTTTTTTTTTGATCTATGAATAAAAATGTTAGCTATTATTATATCTTGGTTTTTTAAGATAATATTTTTAAGTTGCAATTATATACTTTTGTCATGAAGAAAGCTATAGGAGCAGGTGTTGGTTTTGGAATTGGCTCTGGTATTGTTACAACTTTGGGTTTAATGATAGGTTTGGCTGTAAGTACATCTCAAAAGGATATTGTTATAAATGGTGTTTTAATTATTGCTATTCTTGATGCTTTAAGTGATTCATTTGGAATGCATATCTCTCAAGAATCAAATAAGATAATTAAAGAGAGGGATGTATGGAGATCTACATTTTCAACCTTTGTTTTTAAATTTATTGTAGCTATTAGTTTTTTGCTTCCTGTAATTTTTTTCAGTTTAAATGTTGCTTTAATAGTCTCTATAATATGGGGGGTTTTGTTATTGAGTTTTTTTAGTATATATATGGCAAATATTAGAGATGTTTCTGTAAAAGCTGTTGTGTTTGAGCATTTGTTTTTATTGTTGCTTGTTGTATTTGTTACGTTTTTTATAGGAAAATTATTAGGGTAGTGGGCCTGCCAAGATTCGAACTTGGGATTGCAACCACGTCAAGGTTGAGTCATAACCGCTAGACCACAGGCCCTTATTTTATCTTAAGATTATCTTCTGTTTTTTTATCAGGACAAAGAAGAATACACTTGTTCTTATCTCCTGCAGCTAGTAGCATGCCTTGACTTTCTATACCTTTAATTGTTTTTGGTTCTAGATTAGAAATGAATATAATTTGTTTATTGATTAGTTCTTCTTTTTTATAGAACTCTTTTATACCAGCGACTATTTTTCTTTTTGGTTCTAATTCTAAAATATACAGTTTATCAGCATTAGGGTGGTCTTTGACGTCTCTAATTGTAGCTGTCCGTATATCTAATTTTTGAAAATCTTCATATGAGCAATATTGTTTTTTTTCTTCCATTTTTTTAATTTCTATTTTTTTAAATAATATTTCTGGTTGGCCTGGTTTATATGTTATTCTTTTTGGTTTACAATTTTTTATGTTTATATCTTCTTTTATGTTTAACTGTTTTTGAATTTTTTTTGATGTTTCTGGCATATATGGCTCTAATAAAATTGAAATTATTCTTATTGCTTCTAATAGGTTATATAATACTGGCTTTGGATCTTCTTTTTCCCAGGGTTTATTCTCATTTATATATCTATTGCATTCATTGATAAATTTCCAGATTGTTGATAAAGCATTATGTAATTCATAGTTACTCATTTCTTTTTTTATTTGTTCTAAATCTAATTTTTCGAATAGATTTTTATCTATTTTTTGTGGTTCTATTCTTTTTTGTTTTTGCACTAAGATTATTATTCTTTGTAATAAATTTCCTAAATCGTTTGCTAGTTCATTGTTGTGCCTCTCAATTAATTTTTTTTCTGTAAAATTTCCATCTTCTCCGAATGGTATTTCTCTAATTAAATAATAACGAATGGAATCTATTTGATATTTTTTTGCTAGTTCTGATGGATTTACTACATTCCCTTGGGTTTTTGACATTTTTTCTCCGGTTGGGCTTATAATAAACCCATGGACAAGAACTTCTGGTAATTTAATATTTGAAGCCAATAACCATGTACCCCAGATTACAGTATGATGCCAAACAATATCTGTGCCTATTATATGTAATGCTGGCCAAAATTCTTTAAATTTTTTATTAGGATAATTTATTGTTGTTAAATAATTAATTAAAGCATCAGTCCAGATAGAGACTATATATTTTTTATCTAATGGAAAAGGAATTCCCCATGCTATTTTTTCTCTAGTAAGGCAAAAATCATGTAATGGTTTTTTTAATCTATTTAAAATTTCATTTTTCTTTTTTTCAGGTCTTATGAAATTTGGATTATTCTTTATATGTTCAATTAGTTTATTTTGGTATTTAGACATTTTGAAGAAATATGCTTCTTCTTCTAGGAATTCAGTAGGTTTGTTGTGGGTTGGGCAATAGATTCCATTTAACTCTTCTTTTGGGAAGTAGGTCTCACAATCAGAACAATAATATCCTGAATATTTTCCTTTGTATATATCTCCTTTTTTGTATAAGTTTTTAATCATTTTAACTACAACTTTTTTGTGCCTTTTTTCTATGGTTTCTATGAAATCATCATATGAAATATTATACTCTTTACATAACTGTAAGAAGAATTTTTCTATTGTTTTAACAAATTCTTCCGGGGTTTTGTTTGTTTCTTTGGCACATCTAGCTATTTTACTACCATGACAATCTAATCCTGTTGAGAAGTGAACTTTTTTTCCTTGTAGGCGATTCCATCTAGCGAAGACATCACAACATATTTTTTCATACATATGACCTGCATGTGGGGGTGCTGATGGATAATCAATAGCGCTTGAAACGAAAAATGAATCTTTCATGAACATTTATTATTCTCAATCTTTTTATATCTTTGTATTTAAATAATAACTTGAATATACTTTTTTATTTGTGGAATGATATTTTTGTTTTTGTAATATAACAATTGTGTAACTATTATTAAAAATGTTTATAAATATAGTTAATTTTCAAATTTTGATGTTAAAAAAGAAGAAAAATAATCAAGATTATGTAACTTTTAATGAATTATGTATTTTTTTAGAATTGATAAAAACATATATTCGTATTTTTATTGCTTTAGATTCAGATTTACATAAACTGTTAGAAAACTATATTTTAGAAATAAATAGATATTATAAAAAAAATATTAATAATCAAGAAACTAATTATTTTATATATTTAAAAAATTTATATGAGGAAGATAAATTTAGGTCTTTATTATTTGAATTAGAGTTTTTTATCAAAAAAAGAAAAATAGATCAACGGTTTAGGGATTTAAAAGATGATTTTTTTGAATTAAATGATTTTTTAAAAAGATTAAGAATTAATGATATTAACCCAGATTTGGATTCTGAAAATTCTTCTGTGAAATTTATGAGAAATAACGAATGTCTGGAGTTAATGTCATTATTAAATGAATTAATTTCTTTGCTTGAAAATTGGTTTGATTATTGGGAGTTTTTTTTGAATCAAATGAAAGATATTGTTAAAAGGTATGATTTATCAGTAAAGAAACAAAGTGAAAGAGAATTGAGTTTGATTGGTTTGACATTCGAACCTATGGAAAGGTATTATTACGGTAGACGTGATGATTTAGATAATTTATTTAATATAGAACTTAGAATAATATCATTAGAGAAAAGTATAGAACATTTATTAATTCAATATGAAAGAAGGGTAAATAGTAGGCTATAGAAAAACTTTTAAGGATAATTTGGTTAGAAATACTGATGGAGAAGGGTGTTTATTTAGCAGAGGTTAGATGGAATAGAGATTTTTATTATTTTTGTATTATCAAGGAAGATAGTTTAGTTTCTGTTGGATATAAAGGTCCAGATGATCATTGGGTTGAATCCTTGAAATCAGTTGAGTTAAATCTTAGAGATAATGGAACCGGTCAAATTAGATTATCTGATCATCCTGTTTACCAAAGACGAGGTGTGGTTGATATACATAAGGGGTCTTTATGTTTAAGAGTTCTACGATTGGTAAGATTGCCGTTAACTAAGGATTTTATCTGTTTGCCAAATATAGCTTTATTAGCCCTCTCTAAAAATTATTGTTCTGCATTTGAAAATAGTTAAATATTATTAAAATTTAATTTTATAAGGCATTTGTAGTCTAGTGGTTAGGATTGGAGCTTCCCAAGCTTTAGACCCGGGTTCAAATCCCGGCAAGTGCATACTTTTTTAAGCTTTTTTTTGTTATTTTTTTTATGATTTCAGATAGAATTATTAAAGCTTTACAAATATATACTAAAAAAGCTAATGTTGCTATTACTTCTAGAGGAAATGATGCTATATTTAAGGCCTTTGAAATTCTGAAAAGAGAAGGCTGCAAAAATATTTTGTTTCCTGATCAGGCTGGTTGGTGGAAGTGTCCAGATATTGCAAAAAAAGTAGGTTTGGAGTTTGCTTTTTTTGAAACTAAAGATGGATTGCTTGATATTGATTTGTTAGGAAAATTTGTTGGGAATTATGATTCTTTGTATATATGCAGTCTTGGGGGGTATTATGTTGAGCAACCCTTGTTTGAGATTTATCAAGTATGTAGAGATAATGATTGTTTATTGATTGTTGATGCTTGTTCTGGAATCGGTGTTAATGGTTTATGTGATATTGGAGATATAATATTGGGTAGTTTCGGTAGGTGGAAGGTTGTTGATTATGGTAATTACGGGTTTATTGCTTCGAATTTTAATTTTGATTTTAATAGTTTAGTTGTTGAAGATTTTTTATTGTTAGAAAAATTAGAGAATGCGTCTATTAGGTTTAATTTTTTAGTCAGTTTAAACTTTGAGATCAAGAAAGAGTTAAATAATTTTAAGGTTTATTTTCCAGAATCTAGGAGTTTAAATGTTGTTGTGGAGAAAAATGAGCGGGTTTTAGAATATTGTAATAGAAAGGGTTATGAATATAAATTGTGTCCTTTTTATAATAGAATTAATAAAGATGCGATATCTATTGAGGTGAAGAGATTGAATTTTGGAGGGTTAGATGGTAAATGAAGAAACAATTGGATTCCATAAGGGTGCGTTGAGTACATTAAGTAAGGAGAGGGAAGAATTGGTTAGAATGATTGGAATTGTTGAACAGTTAATGCAGATGCATTTAAAGGCATTGCAAGAGCTTGGTGTTGATTTAGTGAAAGATGCAGAGGGGGTTAAAAAAGAGGGATTGGATGGGAAGGTAAAAAAGAAATAGGAAGTTGTACAGGACATATGCGCGTCAGATTTAAATAATAGAATTTTTAATTTCTTATTGTGATTAAAAAAATAATGTATAGGCTAAATCCTATCAAAAAGAAATTTTTGAGAGAATTAGGTGGATTTATGCTACTCTTTTTCTATGTAAGGGGCAAAATATGTTTGCTTTTTATGAGATTATTGTAAATTACCTTGAAAAAAATCCTGGAAATCTGCGAAACAAATAGCGCAAGGTTTAAATAGGAGGAAAGTGCAGGAAGAATTGGGTTTACTTGGATATCATGGATATTTGAAAAGAGAAGATTATCCATATAGATATTTTGTAAATACAATAGTTTAGGAGTGATTAACACGATTATACCCCTTCGTTGTTTCGGTTGTGGAAAGCCAGTAGGTCATTTATGGGAAACATATAAAGAGAGGGTTGCTAATGGTGAAAATTCGAAGGATGTTTTGGATGCTTTAGGATTAGAGAGATATTGTTGTAGGGGTTTGTTTGTTGGTCATGTAGATTTGATTGATTCTATTGTAAGATTTAAAAAGAATTCTTAGTTATTCATATTTTAAGGCATCCACAGGCTTTAATTTTGAGGCTTTAATTGCTGGTAATGAACCTGATATTGTTCCAATTAAGAATGAAAAAGCTAATGCACCGCTTATTAAATACCAAGGAAAGGATGTTTGTAATAGGTTTGTGCCTAATGTTTGTGCAGCAATGAGTTCTACTGATTTTCCTATTATAATTCCTAGTATTATTCCTATTATTCCACCTATTAGTCCTAGTAATCCTGATTCTATCAAAAAAATTGATAATATGTCTTTGTTGGTTGCTCCAATTGCTTTCATTATTCCAATTTCTTTTGTTCTTTCTAGAACTGATGTGTACATTGTGTTCATAATTCCAATACCACCAATAAATAATGAGATTGCTGCTATGCCGATTAATACTACTTGTACAATATTTAGGATTTTTGAGAATGATTCTGCTATATCTTTTGGTGTTTGAATTTCAAAATTTTCTTTGCCTTTTTCTTGATTACGAAATTTTCTAAACTCTTTTATTATATCCTCTTCTAATTTTTCAAGATTTACTCCTGGTTTAGATTGGATTAGGATCAGATTAATTTCTTCTTCTTTCATAGCTAACAATTCTATAAGTGTGTTTTCTTCTACAAAGATATTGTTATTGGTTTCACTGTTTTTTTCTAGAATTCCAATCACTTCAAATTCTTGTTTATTTATTATTACCTTATCTCTTAGTCTGATGTTTCTATCAAATATGTTTTCATATGCAATGTCATAGCCTATTAAAATTTTATATTTGTCACCTTTTTTTAACATTCTTCCTTTTTCTATATTTATCTTATCTAAATCTAAAATATTTTTTTGTGTTTCGTCTACAGGCATATTTATTACGTATAAATATTTTAGTTCGTTATTGTATTCTACTTCTGCTGGTTGAAAAATTCTAGAGATAGCTTGTTTTACACCGCTTACTTTTTCTATGGGTTCTATGTCTTTTCTTGTTAATGGTGTAACTGTGAATGCACCAGGAGGAGCAAATTCTGCTGCTTTTGCCGTAATAATTAATTTATCAGTGCCTAGGCTTGCAAATTCTTCGTTTATTGCAGATTCTAAACCTTGTCCTAGTGATATTAATGAAACTACAGCAGCTATACCTATAAATATTCCAAATATTGTCAACCACGACCTAAGGCCTCTAGTTTTAAGATTCTTTAATGTATAAAGAAAAAAATCTTTAATCATTTTTTTTCTTTCTTTTTTTATAAATTATTAGAGCTATTATGATAATAATTATGAATGCTACTATTATTATTGTGTTTGTGTTGTTTGATATAAGTCCTAAGGATTTTGCTTCATTTAGGTTATAAATTGGGATATCTAATTCTTGTTCTATATTAAAGTCTTTGTTGTTGGAATCTTTAAATGTAAATAGGATGTTTACAGGTGTTTTTGTTATTGGGATTATAGTAAACTCGGCTGTTTGATAGTCATCTGAATCTATTTCTCCAATATATATTTTGTTTGTTGAAATAATTTTGTAATTGTTTGATTCTTTTAGGGTTAGTGTAGCTAGTTTAATATTTTCTAACCCAGAATTAGTTAGTTTTATTGTGAATATTGATGGTTGATCTATTATTACTGGTTTTTCTGTTTCTGCTGAAATGTCTATTATTGGTGTTGAGCCTATAGTTATAGATACTAATTCTTGTTTTTCTTTAATTTCTCCACCCTCATCTTCGAATGTTATGGATAGTGGTATTTTGTATGTTCCTGATTCTGTGTTTGCTAGAGATTTTATCTCAAATGTTATTGTTTCTTCTTCTTTTGTGTTTAAAGATAATATTGATTTTTCTGTGCTAGTTATTGGTGCAAATGGAACAAAAGTTAGGTCTAATTTTGCTTTGATATTTTTTGTGTTGGTTTTACCATTGTTAACGATGGTTAATTCTAGTATTGTTTTTTTACCTTGTTCTGTTATTTCAGGTATTGTGTTTATTTTTGATAAAATTATATCTGAACTCTTAGATTTTATTGTTATTGGAATCGTTTCTGTTTCATAATTGTCATTGTTTTCTTTATATTTTATCTCTAAATCATATGTGTTTGCTTCTGTATCTTCAACCTCTATATTGAAATAGGTTGTTTTAGTTTCATTAGGTTCTAATTCTGAAATTTTTATTTCATTATTCTCTATAATAAAGGGTGTATCTTCTTCGACTTTGATTTTAATATCTTCTATTGGGCTTGTTGTAGGATTTTCTATGTTTATTTTGAGTGTAAATGTTGAATCTGGTTCAACTATATCTATTGGTTCTATAGATATTTTTATGTCTTTTGAAGATGCTAATGCTAATTGGGTTAACAATAGTAATATTAACAAAAACTTAATTTTCATTTTTTTCCTCCTTGATTATTTTTCCATCTTTTAGAAAAAATATTTTTTTTGTTTCTTTTGCTGTATCTATATTGTGTGTTACTATGATTATTGTTTTTCCTTCTTTATTTAGTTTCTTTAAGAATTGTAGTATTATATTGCTTGTTTTTGAATCTAGATTTCCTGTTGGTTCATCTGCAAGGATTATTTCTGGGTTGTTTGCTAATGATCTTGCTATTGCTACTCTTTGCTGCTGGCCTCCTGAAAGTTCTTTTGGTTTGTGGTTTATTCTATCCTCTAATTCTACTAATGTTAATAGTTCTATGGCCTTTTTTTTTCTTTTTTCATATGATGTTTTTTGAAAAATCATTGGAAGCATTATATTTTCTAACGCAGTTAGTGTTGGGATTAAGTTGAATTGTTGGAATATGAAACCAATTTTTTTCCCTCTTATTTGTGCTAACTCTGATTCTGATAGATTTGCAATGTTTTTGTTTTCTAAGAAAATTTCACCCTTTGTTGGGATATCTAGGCATCCGATTGAATTCATTATTGTTGATTTGCCTGATCCTGATGGACCCATTATTGCGACAAATTCTGATTTTTCTATGTTTAGGTTAATATCGAATAATGCGTTTATTGTTGAATCGCCTATCTCGTATGTTTTGAAGACATTTTTAAGTTCTATAATTCCCATGTTGATTTTTTAATTGGAAAGATTTAAATAATTTTCTTTGAGTTTGTGTTATTTTATTTGAATAAATTTTTAAACTTAGCTTTTTTGTTTTTTTTATGAGAGATGATTTGTGGCTAAATCAAAGATTTGAGAAGATATGGGATTTGTTGTTTGCAGATGTTAAAAAATTGAATAATGTTGTTGTTAGGTTTAAAGGCAATTGGAGGAATAAGTTTGGTCACATTAGGAAATTAAATGATGATTCTGAAATTGCTGTTAATGGAGCTTTTAAAGATGAAAGGATTCCTGAGTTTATTATTGATTTAACTTTAGCACATGAGTTGATTCATTATATGCATGGATTTAGTTCTCCGCATAAAAGAATGTTTAGATATCCTCATCAAAATAAGGCAGTTGATAATGAGTTGAAGAAGAGGGGATTCGGGTATCTTAAAAGATTAGAAAGAAAATGGATAAAGGAGGATTGGGTTAGATTGAGGAATAATCTTTAAGTTGATTTTTTAGATGCTGCTTTTTGTGATTGTCTCATTTTTTTTATGGCTTCGTTTTTCTTTTTTCTTGAATGGATTTCTTTGCCAATTAAGGCACCAACACCTGCACCTGGTATAATCATAGATGCTATTTCTGCGCCTATTTCAAATAATAAGTTTTCTGAGACAAAGCCAGAGATTGATTGGTCTATTAGTGGACCTTTTGTTATTTTACTTGTAACAGCATTTATCTCTAGAACTCTTCTCTTTTCATTTTTTTTATTTAAAAATTCAAAGGCATATGATGGTATTAGATATAATGTTAATTCTTTTATTTCTATTTTTTCTTGTATAATAATATCAGCATGAAATGGTTTAATTATTTCTTTTAGAATATTTCTAACTATGTATGATGCCCTTATTGTTGGGCTAAATACCTTTGAATCTTTTTTGTTTAGGGAATTTAAAGATGTTATTGATGATGTTTCATATTTAAGATAATCTTTTAGATCTTTTATTTCTTCTTCAGTAGCTGATTGTTCGATATGTTTTTTGTGCTTTTCTATACAATGATCTTCGCCTTGGATCTCACATATTGGCATATTTGGGTTAATCTCAAATGTTTTGTTGTTTATCTTTACAGATCTTACTTCAGGCTCTACATTAAATCTGTAATTATTTTGTCTTTTATATTCTAGATAATTTTCTGCATGTATACTCCAAAAAGGACGGTATCTTTTTTCTGTTTTTGTAAGAGTAATATGGTCTTTTTGGGAAAATAATGAGGATGTACGGGTTAGTATATCAAATGCTTTTTCTTTGTTTTTAATGGCAATCTCTCTAGCAGTTTTTTCTAAACATATTTCTTTTATTAATTGAATGTTTTGTTTTTTTCCATTAAATTCAAATTCGGGCATAATATTTTTATAGTCAAAGGTTTTATAAATCTTTTGTTATATAACTACTTTTTGGTAATTATTCTTTTTATTGAGTTACATTTTTTGCATGTTATTATTATTTTATTATTTTTTATTCTTCTGGTGGAATTTGTTGATGTGTAGATTGTTAAACAATGTTTGCAGAATTTTCGTTTAATCTCTTTTGGTATATGTGTGTTGGTTTTTTTTGATATTTTTTGTATTAATTCAAGATATCTTTTTTCTGTGTTATTATTTGTTTCTTTGAATAAGCTATTCATTTGAGAAAGCGCTTCTTTTTTTATATCTTGGTTTTTCATATGGTTAATAATTTGAAAATATTTATAAAAACTATTAATTTTTTAATTTTTGGTTTTAAGAAATCTTAGTGTTTGTAATATGTAAAGATTTTAATTATATTTAATTGATATTTGCTATAAGTTAATTTTATATAGTTTTTAATTTTTTGAAGCTTGATGCTTGAGGAGAAGAAATGGAGTAAAGAGAATGAGAATGAGATAATTAAAAGATGGAAGGAAGAACAAAAATATGTTTTTCATCTTAAGACTAAAAAAAAGATTTATTCTATAGATACTCCGCCGCCTTATGTAAATACTCCAGTTCATATGGGACATGCTTGCACTTATGTTATTATGGATATGATAGCAAGGTATAAACGGATGAATGGTTATGAAGTTTTGTTTCCATTAGGTATAGATAGAAATGGTTTGCCAATAGAAATGGCAGCTGAAAAAAAGTTTAATGTTAAGGCACATCAGCTAAAAAGAGAAGACTTTATTGAGATGTGTAAAAAGATTTTAGAAGAAGCAAGTTCAGTATCGATTGAGACATTTTTCAGATGTGGTATTTGTTTTAATTCATGGGAAACTGGAACAGATGTTGGAGATGTATATTTAACTGATTCTGATGATTATAGGACATTAACACAAGCAACTTTTATTGATATGTGGAAAAAAGGGTTAATATATGAAGATAATAGAATAAATAATTGGTGTCCTGGATGTAGAACTACATTAGCAGATTCTGAGATTTTAAGGAGTGATGTAGAAACAAGTCTTAATCTTGTAAGATTTAAAATCAAAGAAACTGATGAATATGCTATAATTGCTACAACAAGACCGGAATTACTTTGTACTGCTGCTTTGATAATTTATAATCCTAAAGATAAAAGGTATAAACATCTAAAGGGGAAGAGTGCGATTACACCGATTTTTAATATAGAAGTTCCTATAATTGAACACACTTCTGCTGATCCTAACTTTGGTACAGGTCTAGTTTTTATGAGCAGAAGTGCTGGGGATCAAGATGCGGTTAGATTTCTAAGAGAGATGAATATTGAACCTAAAATGGCTATTGACATAGATGGAAGGATGAATGATAATGCTGGGGTATTAAAGGGATTAAAAACAAAAGAGGCAAGGCAAAAAATAGTTGAACTAATAGAAGAACATGGATTATTAGAAAGACAAGAAAAATTTATACACAGTGTTCCTATTTGTGAAAGAAGCAGGGATCAAATTGAATTTATAGCTATGCCAGAGTTTTATGTTAAGCAAGTCGAGTTTAAAAAAGATATTTTAAAATTACAAAAGAGGATTAATTTTTATGATGAATCCAGTAGGCAGATATTACTTGATTGGATAAATTCTGTGAATATAGATTGGCCAATTTCTAGGAGAAGATACTATGCAACTGAGATTCCTTTGTGGTATTGTGATGAATGTGGATTGGCAATTGTACCTAAAAAAGGGAGATATTATAAACCGTGGAAGGAGAAACCATTAATTAAGGGGTGTAAATGTGGTTCAAATAGGTTTAGGGGAGAGGAGAGGGTATTTGATACTTGGTTTGATTCTTCTATTTCACCCCTGTATATATTGGGTTATGAAAGGGATCAGAGTTTTTTTAAAAGGGCATTTCCTTGTTCTTTAAGGCCACAAGGTAAGGAGATTGTTAGAACTTGGTTATACTATACTATATTAAAGGATTATTTGTTAACTGGAAAGTTAGTTTTTAAAGATGTTTGGATTCATCAACATATTCTTGATGATGCTGGTCATAAGATGAGTAAAAGTGTGGGTAATGTTATTGATCCTAAGATTGTTTTGGATAAATATGGTGCAGAAGCTTTGAGATTATGGTGTGCAATAGAGGGTAATTTAACGCAGATTGATTTTAGGTGCAGTTTTGAGAGAATAGAAGGGGCTGCTAAATCTATAACTAAGCTGTGGAATGTTGCTAAGTTTGTATGTATGTTTGAGTTTAATGAAAAAAGGAAAAGATTACTTGCTGCTGATAAATGGATATTATCTGAAATAAATAATTTAGTGAAGGAAAGTGGAGAACATTATGATTCTTATGATTTTCATAATTCTGTGATTAAATTAAAACATTTTTTATGGGAAACATTTGCTTCGCATTATATTGAGCTGGTTAAGAAAAGGGTATATAATACGGATGGAAGATTTACTAGGGAAGAAAGAGATGGTGCAGGGTATACATTATATGTTGTGTTAAAAAGATTATTGGAATGTTTTGCACCAATAATACCTATAATAACATATAAGATTTATTTTGAATTGTATAAAAAGGATATTCATTTCGTGCCTTTTCCTAAATATGAAGGGCTTGAAACTGTTGTTTTTCAAACCAAGGATATTGAGGATTTGAATGGTTTAATCTGGAAATCTAAAAGAGATAATGGTTTAAGTTTGAAGGATCCTGTTAGCGAGGTTGTTATGTATGAATCTATGATGGATTTAGAAAGGGATTTAGTAGAAATGCATAATATTAAAAGGGTGGTTTATGGAGATCATATGTTGGTGAAGATATGAGTTATGATTTACAAAAAATAGATAGAGAAAAAAGGCATAAACTAAGAAAGTTTATTAATAGTTTAAAAAAATATAGGGGGAGACATACTGAATTGGTTAGTGTTTATGTCCCAGCAGATTATGATTTAAATAAAATTATTGCGCATTTAATTCAGGAGCAAGGAACTGCTAATAATATTAAGGATAAGAATAACAGGAAGAATGTTATTGATGCTTTGGAAAGAATGATTAGACATCTTAGGTTGTTTAAACAAACCCCGCAGAATGGGTTAGTTGTTTTTTCTGGTAATATTTCTGGACAGGAGGGAAAGAGCGATGTTCAGGTTTGGAGTATTGAACCCCCATTACCGTTAAATATGAGATTATATAGATGTGATCATGTTTTTGTTTTGGATGAATTAGAGCTTATGATTGAGCATGAAGAGGTCTATGGTTTGATTGTTATGGATAATAGAGATGGATGTGTTGGTTTACTAAAAGGTACTAAGATTATTGTTTTAAAGGAGATGACTTCAAATGTTCCTGGAAAATTTAAGACAGGGGGCCAATCTCAAACACGTTTTGCAAGATTAAGAGAAGAGGCAGCGCATGAGTTCTATAAAAGAATAGCTGCTGTGGTAAATGAGGAATTTTTGAATAATAAGGACTTAATGGGTGTTTTAATAGGAGGACCTGGAATGACTAAAGAGCATTTTATTAATGATAGTTTGGTAAATAATGAGATAAAGAAGAGGGTTTTGACAATAAAGGATTTGAGTTATACAGGTGAGTTTGGATTGAGAGAGTTAGTTGAAAAGAGCAGGGATGTTTTAGCTGAAGCTGATATGATTAAAGAAAAAGAGATTACATCTGAATTTTTTGATTTATTGGCTAAAAATGATGGTAAGGCAATTTATGGCCTTAATGATGTTAAAAAGGCATTGGAATGGGGTGCTGTAGAAAAATTGTTAATTTCAGAGGATTTTGATGAGGGTATTGCTGATGAGATGGAGGATTTAGCTGATAAAAGTAATGCTGAATTTCATCTTATTTCTGTGGATAATGAACATGGTATGCAGATAAAGGCATTGGGTGGAATAGTAGCTATTTTAAGATATGTTTTGGAATAGTTATTATATGCAATCGCTAAGCTTATAAATTTTTTTAAGTTGTAAAATAAAAAAAGAGTTCTATGTAATTACGGAGGAGTGAATATGAAAAGAATATTAAGTATCGTATTATTGGGTATGTTGTTATTAGGTGTAGTACCAATTGTAAGTGCACATAATAGTGTTGAAGTATCAACTGTTGCTGAGGGTTTAGCTGATGCAAAACATGCTAAAAATGAATTTGGAGAGGAATATCAGAGTCTTCTTGCATATGATAAAAAACATGAAGATTTTTTTAGAAAAGAAGGAAAAAAGGCTAAAAGATGTATAGGCAGTGAAAGTAGACAATGTGAAAAATATATTGAATCTTTGAACAAAAAATTACCTAGACAATTAAAATCAACAGCGAATGGTTATTCTGAGGAATATATGGATGTTGCATTAGCAGCAGAGGATTTAGTAAGCTATGATGAGCGGGCTCAGTTTATGGCAGATAATTTTGCTGTAATGAGTGATAGATATGGTCTTTACGGAGAAAAGGTTGAAGATGTAGAAAATGTTAGATTAGCTTCTAAGATTGGGGAAAAAATAAGCAAGGATGGAGAGGTTGTTATGGACTCTGTTGTTGTAGAAAAGAAATTTAGTTCTAGAGTAATACTTGCGCAGGATTTAGATAAACTTCAGAGAATATTAGGGAGATTTATAGGTGAGAAAGAAGAAGAAGAAGAGATTGCTAGTGATATAATTAATGACTATGATGATTTTGTAGAACATAGAGTTGATGCTGAGGAATTATACGTTGATGGTAGAGAACTATATACTGATGGGGTTACTATGGTCGCTAATGGAGATAGAGAAGATGGTTTGGTAGTGATTGCTAGGGCTAATAATATGTTTGAGGATGCTAATATGCATGCTTTGATTTCCAAGTCATTTTTAGAGAAAACACTTAAAGCAATAAAACAAGATTTTTTTTAATTATTTCTTTTTAACAATTTATAATCTTCAGCTGTCCTTTTTTTTTCAAATTCTGTTATTCTTCTAGATAATTCTTCTGGACTAAGATATACATTTCCAGCGGGGTTTTTTTCATCTTTTATCCACACATCAATTTTTTCGCCGTTTTTTATACCGAATCTAGATGGATATTCTCTTATTGGTTTTTCTGATAGAATTAATTCTATTTCTCGTGGTTTTTCTGGTACATTGGTACAGCTTGCAAGTAAGATAGCAGTAAGATAATATTTTCTAAGCATATTTTTTAGGTCTTTTAATCCTTTAAAAAGAATTCTTTACTGGAAAATATAACTATAATTAGTTTACGACATCGGCAAACCAATTAATGTGGGAAATAAATTGTGGACCACACGGATTTATGATTAATTTTATTAATAATTAATAAATTCTTAGTTTATGTTTAATGAAAAAAAATGGGATAAAGAATTAAGAAATGTGATGGTCAAGAGGGGTATTCAAGAATATAAAATGAATGCTGGTTTAAAGTATGATGAAAAATTAATTAAAAAATTAGATAAGAATTTAACTGGTCTAAGCCAAGAGGTTTTAAAAAATAAAGTAGATAGAAGTTTATTTTTGAATTGTTTAGATTTGAGCTTAAGTGATAAATTAGGAGAATTAAACATTGAGTTTTATAAGAATAGGAATAAGGTAATTAAGAATAAATATTGTAATTGGAGCAGTTGGAGGCAGTTTGCTAGTAATTCTAAAGATCCTAAATTAAGAAAAGATGTTTTTGATGATTTTTTAAAGAAATCTGTAAAATTAAAAGCTAATGTAAAAAAAAGAACAGATATAGTAGTTAGAGAATATGATAAATATAATCTAAATGTAGTTGATTCTTATTGTGAACAGAATTTTTTAAGTAAAAATAATTTAAAGAGAATTATAAATGAATTAAATGTTAAAAAGCAATTTAATAAGGAAATAGAGAAATTTATGCAGGAAAAATTCAATAAGCCATTTGAATATTATGATGATTTGTATTATGTTAGGAATGTTTTGTTTGATGATTTCAATATAAAAAATGATCCAGTTAAAGAATGTACTCAAGTTTTTAAAAAAATGGGTTTTGATTTGAAAAAAATAAAGATTGATAATAAAAATAGAAGGAATAAGACTGCTACAGCTTGTTGTTTTGGTATTGATCCCGGAAAAGATGTTAGGATTATGTATAAGAAAGAGAATGGAATAAATGATTTTTCTTCAGTATTTCATGAATTAGGGCATGCTGTACATTTTGATGTAATGGATAATCCTTTATGGTGGAAAAGAAGTTTTGTTCCTAACTCTGTTGCTGAGGTTTTTTCAATTTTAACTGAGAATATATTTTTTGATAAATTTTTTTTAAATAAATATAATTTAGATATTAATTTGTTAGATAAGAGAAGAAAGCTAAACGAAATGTATTTTTTAGCGTTTTATGTTCCAAATTCTTTAGTAAAAATAGAATATTGGGAGGGAAAGATTAAGTTTGATGAGATTTCTTCTAGATACTCAGAATTAATTAAAGAGTATATGGGTGTGGATTTAAATGGGAATTATTGGTTATTACACCATATTTTACCAGAAGAAATCATTTATTGTCCAAGTTATATAATTGCTTCTGTCAGGGTATTTGAATTAATTAATATTTTAAAGAAAAAATATGGTAATGAATGGTGGAATAATAAAGAATCTGGTAACTATTTAAGAGAATTAATGCGAAGTGGTGTTGATATTGATTTAGGATTTAGTAGATTAGATACTAGTTATTTCAGAAGTGTATTCGATAAATAGTTTTAAATCGTCCTATGTGGTTAATTTATTCTAGTGAGAATTTAAGTTCTAATTAAAACAGTTGCACGATAAATAGGTCTTTGTTTGTCTCTATGTATACCATAAATTTGTTTTGAAATTATAACATTTGCCTTGAAAATTTTTTTTATTTTTGGAGCTAAAGTACATCGAGCAAATTTTTGTGAAGAAATATATATATCTATTCCTGTTTTTTCTTTTTCTTCTTTTGAAATCCAAATCTGAGGATATTTTTTAATTTGTTGATATATAAAATCATAAATTGCTTGTTTATATGGTCTTAATTGTATTTTTGCTTCATAATACATACAATGTTTAGACGCAGTAGATTTGACAATGTGGGGCATTTTCAAAATAAATGATATCCTTCTCATTTATAAGGTTTAATCTTTTTGCTAAACCTACTATATTTTCTCCAATAATATTCAAATTCAAAAATTCTTTAAGTATTCCTATTACTTTATCTTCAGGGTATAACTCCCCTTTATAAAAGAATTCTGAAACTGTTATTTTTGTATTATTCTCGCCTTTGAATGTTTTTCCTATTATCAACTCGTCTGCAATAGCTGCAACACAGCTTATTTTCGATTTATGAATCTTTACATAGAATTTCATTTTATTGGTATTTGTGCACCACAAGCTGTACACTTCAATAATGTTTTTCCTTCTTTAACTATTATCTGTGTATCTGGTTTACCGCATGTGAAACAAAGAACATAAGTATGTGCATATTGTTTAATTTTTTGATTAATCAATGTAGACGAAATCTTTCTCCCGATTATTAACAGTGTTCCCTCTAATTTCCCAGGAGTAGCTAATTCTCTTAACAAATACTTTAAAAAATGCTCTTCTTCTCTTCTAAACGCTTGCACAATCTGATAAAAATTAGTTATTATTGTCTTATTGCCTTGTATATGGCCCTTAACCTTTGGTATTTCAAATCTTTCAGTTTTTACTATTTTCTCTGGCAATGCTTTCATGCCTTGATCTAACATTTCTTCATAATTCATATAAATAAGAAATAGATATAATTTATAAATCTTATAGTTGTCCTTGATAGACTTTTTTGCAAGTTTGAATTGTAATAATGCAAATAAAATTGTTAATATTCCTATTCCTGAAAGGATAAGTGATTTTGGTGAATTCAAGGTAATTGTTAAAATAATTCCTAAAATTAATAAAAGAATTCCAGTAATTAATGACCCTATTGCTTTTAATCTCATTCTTCAACCAGCTAATTTGTAACTTGTGGATATTATTTTTTCTCCAGTTGTTTTTGGATTTTGTATTGTTTGATTAATTGCTTTTTTTCTAGAATAAACGATCCAAATAGAGGTTATTATTATTAGAATGATTATAGTAACTATTAATTTTATACTTGTTGACATATTTATGATATTTCCATTCTAATCTTTCCATGTTCCTAGATTTGCTCAAATAAAAATTAATATTATTAAAGAGATTATTGTGCAAAAAATTATAATAATTAAAGATAGATAAGATTTATTTTTTTCTATAAATTATATATACTTTATAAAATATTTACATTATTGTTCTTAAATGTCCAGATTTAATTTCGAAGATCTCTCCCTCTTTAATAAGCTCTTTTATTATATTCTCTGCATCTTGCTGTTGTAGTTTTGATTGTTTAATAACTTCTATTATATCTGCACCATATTTTTCATCTAATTTCTCTATTAATTTCAGAATAATTTCTCTTTTGGATAAGGGAGACATATCTCCTGCATCAATAAACATAACCTTTTGTTTAATTTTTTCTTCTTTTATTGGTTCCCCATAAAGCCTTTTTAATTCCAAAATTCTTATTTTCAACCATTCCCTCTCAACCTCTCTAATTATCTCTGGAGATATGTACACTTGGTTATTAAAATATCTTACTTTACCAATTATATTTAAAATCTGTTCACATTGAATATTTTTTAAAATATTCACATCCTCATTCCAAGCCGTAATTTGAATCTGTGCTGAAGAATCATCTACAACAATAAATCCATAATTTTCAGTAATCTGTTTTTCTATACATATACTTATAAAATTTACTCTAGATACATGCAATTCTCTCGTTATAATATATGATGGAGTAAACTCTTGTTTTGGATTAACAAATTGAGCATTAATTATATCTGATATCCATAATCTAAATGCAGTTTGTCTTTGGAATCTTGCGGTCATATTCTTTGAATAAATCCTTTTTTTGGTTCAAATATTTCACCTGACTTTTTTAATTGTTCAATTGTCTCTTCTATTTTATCCTCTTTCAAACCCCTCTCATGGGCCTTTGCAAATATTTCTTCAATAGGAATTGTTTTTAACCCAGCATCCTCTAAAATCTTTATAATTTCTTTTACAATTATTATCTTATTTCTGCTAGAAGCAGTAGTTGTTCCAGATATTCTATCCATATCTATTTGTCCTGTTTCTGGATCAATTCCAACCTGATTTAAACAATATGTTAATAAGGATATCGCCCTTTTAGCATCATCTTTTGATGCTCTGGTATCTAAACGTAGTTTAGCAGATGCTTCAGTCAATCTTATCAATCCCTCCAACTGTCTCGCAGAGATTGGTATTGGTTTTACTGCCTGAATATCACCACTTGATGGACTATTCCTTAGATTAACATAAAAATCTTTTATCTCCTTAATTGCTTGCTTTGTTAATTCTGGTTTTATTCTTTGTTTTACATAAGAAATATATTTTTTAAGGAATACAGAAGGAACATTATCTTTGTATGATTCCTTTTTCTGTGTGGTTTCTAATACATGTGTTGCAATCTCTTCATCTCTATCTTTATTTGGAATATCTCTTATAGGAAAGATTAGATCAAATCTATTTAACAAAGTTGGTGGAAGATCAATTTGCTGTGGGATCGGTGTATATGGATCAAAACGGCTTCCCTTAGGATTTGCTGCTGCTAACAATGTTGTTTCTGCCCTTAAACTTGCTTGAATATTTGCCTTAGATATAGTAACTTGTTGTTGTTCCAATGCTTCATGTAAAGCACTTCTATCTTCGGGCGCCATTTTGTCTAACTCATCTACAACTGCAAGACCCTTATTTGCCAAAACCAAAGCACCAGCCTCTAGAGACCAACCACGAAGAAATTCATCCTTTATTACACTCGCAGTCAATCCAGCACCAGAACTACCCTTCCCTGAAACAAATCTTGCCTTAGGAGCATTCTTAGCAATAAATTGTAATATCTGACTCTTTCCACTACCAGGATCACCAATTAGTAAGATGTGAATATCTCCCCTTGTTATAGTGCCATCTTCTTTTAATTTTCTTACACCACCAACCAACTGTAAAGTTAATGCTAATTTAATTAACTCATAACCATATATAGATGGGGCAATTGAATTTGCAATAGTTTCATATAATTTTGGATTTTTTGCAAAGTTTTCTATCTCTTCCTCATCTTTCCTAGTTAAAACTACTTCAGAGAAATCTTCTTGTGTAGCCTCTATATTATTCGCTTCCATTATAATATCAAACCTAACTGACTTTACGCCGGTTCTTAACTGAGTCTCCACTTCTTTAATAGCACCATTAACCAAAATTCTACTACCTGGCGTAGTTTTTTTAACTATTTGTGGTTCAACTAAGTCCTCTTTTGCAAAAATAGAAAGACGCTTTGGTTGTTCCCCTCCATCTAACGATTCTGGTGCCTCTTCTATTTTTAAGTGCTGTACATCAATCATTTCCTTTGATATTAATTTAAACGCAGAAGCACCCTTTCTACCACAAGAACACCTGCTCGGTTCTTTGAAAGTTTGAGTTATTTGTAGTATCTTAATTGAATTGCCACACGAAGGGCACTCAAAGGTTGCTTGAGTGACTTGGGGTCTTATATCCGAAGCCTGTCTAACTATTCCCTCTACAGAAACAAATTTATCCAAATGTGATGACCTTATATTAGCAATCTTTATCTTTTGTGTTTGTGGAAGGTTTCTAAAACGTATCCTTCTTAATGTATTCTCCTCTGGTAAATCAATCTGATTCAAAGCTATTTCAGATGCCTTAATTATTTCCTCTGGAACCTGCAACAAGTCCTCTGCTAATTCATGGTCGAATCTGGCTAATTCTTTAAAATCAATAATCAATGCCTTTTTTCCCTTTTGTATAGATTCATAAATCTCATCCTTATAATTTTCACTTATAAATTCTGTTAGTTTTTCTATTTGTTCATTTATATTCATAACCATAAGAAGATTTTTCCTATTTTAAAGGTATTTTATTGAGAAATAGTAGTTATAAAAAAATATATTTATTATTTATACAATCATTTCTTAAACGATTGTAAATTTTTTACCAGTAGATCTACTGCCTCTTTTAAAGTTGTCTCAGATCTTGTCCCAGTGCATACAATCTTACCATTACTAAACAACAAAAATGTTGCTCTCGTCCCTGCTAACTTATAAACAAGGCCAGGAAACTGTTCGGGTTCATATTCAGTATTTTCTAATTCCATAGCTAAAGAATTTAGATTTAAATCCATTCCTATAGATCCTGAAGCAACCATATTTTGTACCTTTACTCTGGGCTGTATTAATATTTTTATACCAATTTTTTCAATATTCTTAACTATTTGTTTTATACTTTCTCTAAGTTTTTGCATAGATCTTGCACCAGTACATACAACCTTTCCAGAACCAAATATTAACGCTGATGTTTTCGGATCTCTAATCCTCATAACCAAGCCAGGGAATTGCTCAGGATTATATTCTGTATTTGGCAATTTTTCTGCTAATTTTATTAAAGGAATATCATGCTCTAAATATGTCGAGGCTACTATATTAACAATCTTAAGTTCTCTTTTATGAACTGGCATTTAATACACTCCTTAAAATATATATAAATAAAAGTAAAAGTTTATAAAGGTATTTAAAAAAATTTTTTATTTCTTTTGTTATTCTTATTTTTATGATTATTGACCAGATTGTTCAAGATATTTTAATTCCACACAATATTGTTACTTTCGTTCATTTAAAAAGAGAAAGAATATTTAATGATTTAATGGATTTAGTTTTAAGCGCTTATGGATATCAGGATCCTATATACAAAATGTTTTATTCTAAAATTCTTGATGAGAATAGATTTAGAATAGAAGGATTTTCTATTATCAATCCGTATTCTGAAGATATTTTTTTATTTCCGACTGGATCTAGTGTTATATTGAGTTGCTCTGCAGATTACAAATTCATAACTACTTTATTTTGTAGTAGATGTAGATTAATTAATCTACCTGTAATTAAACGTGAATTTTTATAACTTCGTAAAATATATCTTGAAATCCTTTCCTTTAACCTTAAAATTCTCTTCTACTACAAAAGATTGTTCTGGTTTCTTATTTGAGATTTGTATAGTTCTTGAATTTACTTTAGAAGAGATTTCCTTTTCAATTAATTTTTGATTTGTTTCTATATACAAATCAATTACATCTCCTCTTATCATCCCTTGTTTTTTTCTTATATCTTGAATCTTCCTTGTTATTTCTCTTGAAAAGCCTTCTACCTCTAATTTTTTCGTTAAGTTAGTATTTAATTTTATATATCCATGTTTAAACTCAACTGATGTCTTATCAGAAATATCTATCTCTTCAGTTACTATTATTTTTTTAATATTCGTTTGTTTTTTAATTAATTTATTCATCTTTTTAATTGACTTTTTTATTCCTATATTTTTTGTAGATATAGTCACAGAGCCCAATGGCCATCTCAATCCTAACTCTGCTTTATTTCTGGCTGCTAAAATGGATTCTATAACCAACAAAACATATTCCATATCCCCTTCCAATTCATTCTTTATTAATTTTTTATCTGATTTTGGCCAATCTTCTAAATGAACTGACTCTTTTTGATTATAGACCCTTAAATAGATCTTCTCAGTAGTAAATGGTATAAATGGGGCTAATAATTTCAACAGAGTAAGATATATTTTATGTAATATATAAATAGCAGTTTCTTTATTTTCACCTATTTCATTTTGCACCCTATCTCTTATAAATTTAATATAGTCCTTTGAAAAATCAATAGTAAAGAAATCTATTAAAGAAATTATTGCTTGATTTGGTTGTAATTTTTCTAAATCATCTGTAATTTTAATAATTAAATTATTTAATCTAGAAAGTATCCATTTATCCTCTATATTTAATTTTTTTTGTGTTTCCTCTTTAAATTGTGATACATAGGTTTCAAGATTTAAGAGATTATTTATAGTCTTCTTTCTTTCTTCTGTAATATTATAACCAAAACAAAGATTAAATCTGGGGTTTTGTTGTAGATAAATTAAACGCATAATATCTACTCCAATTTTTTCAGCTGCCTCATTAAACCATATAGCATTACCCTTACTCTTATGCATAGCATCACCATTTTCGTCTCTAACCTCTTCATAACAAAAAACCTCTCTATATGGTGGTTTATTCTCTAGAGTAGTAGATATAAACAACAAAGAATAAAACCATAGCCTAATCTGTGCCCGCATCTCTATTACAAGATTAGCTGGAAACCATGCCTTCCAATATCTTTTATCTGTTAAATAATTCAATGTAGAATAAGGAACAACACCAGCATCCAACCAGCAATCACCAACCTCAGGTATCCTTTTAATTTCTCTTTTACATTGATGGCATTTTATATATATTTCATCAATCCAAGGTCTATGAAATTCTGGAAGCTCATCTACTTTTTTTGGGTCAATAGCTAATTTCCTTAATTCTTTTTTTGATCCTATTATTATTATCTCACCACAAGAACACACATAAAACATTAAAGGTAAACCCCAATATCTTTTTCTTGATATACACCAATCCTCCATATTTGTAATCCAATCTTCCATTAACTTTTGACAATAATCTGGCTCCCATTTTACTTTCTTTATATTCATCAACATCATTGGTCTTATTTGATCAGCTGATATAAACCACTCTGATACCATCCTAAAAACCAATTCTTCCTTACATCTCCAACAAATAGGATAGCGATGAGTTATCTGTTCAATTGAAAAAAATGCATTTTTCTTTTTTAGATCATCTAAAACCTGTTTATTCACATCCCACACAAATCTATTTGTTTGCCATCCATATCCATCTCTAAATGTTCCATCCTCATTCAAGGGAGAGAGCGCTGGTAAACCGTATTTTTTTCCAAGTTCAAAATCCTCTTCACCACAGCCTGGGGCTATATGTACTATACCAGTTCCTATATCTGCACCTACCTCTTCCCATGGAATTATTTTATGATTTACATCCTTTTGCACATCAAAATCATCATAAGGGGCTTCATATTCCCATCCAATCATATTAGAGCCTTTAATTGTATCAAGAACAAGATAATCATCATGAATAATCCTCTTTAACATTGATTCTGCTAAATAATATATTTTTCCATTATACCTTACTTGAGAATAATTTAGCTCAGGATTAATAGCTGCAGCTACATTTGATGAGAATGTCCATGGTGTTGTTGACCATATGATCAAATATTCATCTTTATTTTTTAATTTAAATAAAAAATATACTGAGGTATGAGTCAAATCAGCATAGCCTCCATCACTCATTTCATGTTTTGAAGAGGAAGAACCACATCTAATGCACCAAGGCATTATTTTTGAACCCTTATATAACCATCCCATCTCTTTACATTTTTTTAAAAAATACCAGATATGTTCAATATTATTATCTGACATAGTATAATAAGAATTATCCCAATCCATCCATTGACCCAACCTAATAGATTGTTCTGTTTGAATCTTTGAAAACTTATTTACTCTCTCTTTGCATGTATTAGAGAATTTTTCCAAACCAAATCGCTCTATATCTTTCTTTGAATTAAAATTTAAATCTTTTTCTACTTCAACCTCAACCCACAAACCCTGGCAATCAAAACCATTTTGATATCTTTGATCATAACCCTGCATAGCCTTAAACCTTTGATATAAGTCCTTATAAGTCCTCCCCCATGCATGATGTACCCCCATAGGATTATTTGCAGTAATAGGTCCATCAATAAATGAAAATTTTTTTTTACCTTTATTTTTCTCTTGTAACTTTTTAAAAATTTGTTTTTTCCCCCAATATTCTAAAACCTCTAATTCATCCCTTGAAGCATACATGATTTGACTCTAAAATGTATATATTTATAAATTTATCTTTGATCTTATTCTTAACTTAAATTAGGTAGGTGTAATCTAGATGTACGAAGAAAGAAGAAGTAGAAGTGCTCCAGTAAAAGAAGGAGCTATAGTAGACGTAAAAATTGAAGCTGATGGAGCTAAAGGAGATGGCTTAGCAAAGGTAAATGGTTTTGTAGTCTTTGTTAAAGATGCGCATAAAGGCGAAGAAATTAGGGTTAAGATTACAAGAGTACTAAAAAAATATGCATTTGCTGAAAGAACTGATCAAGATGCTACAGAATCTTCTGATGAAAATTATAATGAATCAGAAGATGAGAATCTTAATGAGGATTTAGAGGAGCAAGATAAAGAAATCTCTGATGATGATGAAGAATACTAACAACAAATACAAATTTCAATGAATTAACATTATTTTATTTTTTAAATAATAGTAACCGTTTGATTGTTAGTGGGTATGCTATTATTATTTGTTTAGTTTTGATTTATAAAACTCCTGGATTGTTAGCTTATCTATAAGTTACATTTTTCTAAATATTTTATAAAAGGTTTATTGTTCGCAAACAATAAATAAAGACATTTTTTAAAGGTTTTATAACCTTTAATATCTTTAGAATTGTTTTCTAAAAAACTACAAGCATGATTTGTTATACTTTGATAATAAGTTACTTTGTTCAACTTATCTAGTAATGTATCTCTACTGAAAGTTGTTTTTAAGGCCTTTATTTTTTTGAAAAACTAAAGATTAATTAAATTAAAATGTTATAAACTTATTTTATTTATTTTAAAAAGTCTTGTAAGTCTAAATTACAATGACAAAGTTGATAAAACTTTATAAACAAACAAATTTCTTTTTTGTTATGCATGAAAACTCAATTTGGGTTGAAAAATATAGACCTAAAACATTCGATGAAATCAAGGGACAAAGGCATATAATTCCGAGAATAAAGGCCTTTGTAGAAAAAAAAAATATGCCACATTTATTGCTCTGTGGTCCTCCAGGTTCAGGTAAATCCACTTCTGCTTTTGTTATTGCTAACGAACTATACGGAAAAAACAAAGAAGATTTTTTAGATCTAAATGCGAGCGATAGTAGGGGTATTGATGTAATCAGAATGCAAGTAAAAGATTTTGCAAGAACCAAAAGCATTAAGGATGTACCTTTTAAAATTATTCATTTAGATGAATCAGATGCATTGACTAAAGAGGCACAGCAAGCATTGAGAAGGACTATGGAAAATTATTCTAGGACATGTAGATTTATTTTAAGTGCTAATTTTCCATCAAAGATTATTGACCCAATTAAAAGTAGATGCAGTATCTTTAGATTCAAACCTTTAGACAAAGAAAGTTTGTATGAATATATAGATTATATTACCTCAAATGAGGGTTTAATTCTGAAAGATGGTGTTAAAAGCAGATTAGTTGAGATGGGAGAAGGTGATGTCAGACAAACAGTAAATCTATTACAAAGCTGCTCATCTGTTTCTAAAGAAATTGATTTAGAAATACTTAAAGAAGTAAGTGGAATAATTGAAAATATTGATATTAAAGAAATTTTGGAGTTAGCTATTGGCGGGGGGTTTTTAAATGCAAAAAAAAGATTATTAGATATAATGCTTGAAAATGGTTTAAGTGGGATTGATACTGTTAAACAGATTCAAAAGAGTATTTATGAGTTGAATATATCAGATGATGAGAAATTAAAATTAATTGAAAAATGTGGTGAAATTGAGTATAGACTTGTTGAGGGCGCTAATGATTTTATTCAAATTGAGGCATTGTTGGCTGGTTTTGGATTGGTTAAAAAATGATTTTTATTCAAAAATATAAACCACAGAAATTAGAGGAAATTCCTCAAGAAAATATTATTAAATTGAAGAAATTGTTATCTATAAAAAAAAAAGGAATTTTTGTTTATGGGCCTACTGGTTGTGGAAAGAGTGCAGCTATTGAAATTATTTTGAAGGATTATGATGTTGTTGAGATTGACCCAAGTAATTATATGGGTAGAGAAGAGATAGAAAATAGATTAATTAAATCTTGTAAAGAGAATAGTTTATTTGGTAAGCAGAAATTATTTTTAATAGATAATATTAATGGTATTTCTGGGACAAATGATAGAGGTTGTGTTGGGACAATTGTCGAACTAATTGATAAAAGTGTTTTTTCTGTATTAATTGTCGGTAATGATCCCTATGATATTAGATTAAAGGCTTTGTTAAAGGTATGTACTTTAGTAGAATTTAAGTTAGTTGATGGAAATAGTATTTTTAATATTTTAAAAAAAATCTCTGAAATAGAAAGTATAACTTATGAAGAAAATGATTTGAAGATTATTTCTAGGAGGTGTGGTGGGGATTTGAGAGGAGCTATAAATGATTTACAAGCTGCTTCTTCTTCTGGGTATATTGATTTGAAAGGGATTGATGAAAGAACCTATGAAACAGATATTTTTAATGGGCTAAAATTAGTTTTTAAATCTAGGAGTTTAGATATAACTAAGAATGTTTTTGCTAATGTTAATTATGATTTTAATGAATTTATTTTATGGCTTGAAGAGAATTTACCTTTAGAGTATAAGGGTGAGGATTTAATGAATGCTTATGATCAATTGGGAAGAGCTACAATTTTTGAGACTAGAATTATAAGATGGCAGTATTGGCGTTATTTAGTTTATGTTATACACTATATTAGTTCAGGTATTGCCTTTGCTAAGAAAGAAAAAAGTAGTGGTTTTGTTCAATATAAGAGGACTATGAAACCACTGAGAATTTGGCAAATGAACATGAAGTTGGCTAAAAAGAAAGAAATTATAGAAAAAATGAAGGTTCATTGCTCTAAAAAGAAATTATTTAAGGAGTTTAGATATTATAAATTATTTCTACCATATGCTTTAACTTTAGATAAAGAAGAAATAAAATGGCTAAATGAGCATTAAGCCCTACTATCAAATTTATTTAGAAAATAGTTCTTATGAATTGAATAAACCCAGAATAATAAAGACAAGATAAAAAAAGAATAATATTTAAAAAGATATATTATTTTAATAATATATGAACAAAAGAGGTCAAATATTTATTACTATAGCAATTATTGTTATTATATTTGTCTACATTGGTTTAAAAATATATAATACTATGACTATAGATAAAGGACAAGAGGAATATACTTATTTGAAAGAGAATTATAACACTGAATTAACTTATGTGAAAAATAAATGCATAGCAGATGGAAAGGATCCTGATGTTTGTGCTCAAAAGTTTACTGATGTTTTCTTGGAGTTATATGCAAAGAAAATAGATCCTAATTTTGGTATAATAACAATATATAGAGATTCAGAAGGAAATATAATAATCAGAAACTCAATGATGGCTGGCAACTGGATTACTGTACAAAGTGATGTAGAGGATGTTGCTATTAATATTCCCTCTCAGTATAATGAAGTAAAGGGAGATATTGAGATAGAAGGTTTAGGTTTACTTTCACATACAAAAGTCTCTGCTCCATTATCTGTTTGGGGAGAAGAGATATCTGCTATTGAAATGAGTTCTGAAGAACTTAAAAAATTAAAGATCTGTATTCCTAGTTATGGTGAGAACGCTTGTTTCACATTTACAGAAGAAGAATTAACAGCTAAAGATTCGTTTAATATTATTGCTTCACAAGTTTGTCCTGAAGGAATGGAAAAAAGAGATTATGAAGAATGTGAAATAGATTCTACTACTGGAGCATGTATACCAAGTAAAACAGCAATAAAATGCACTCAAACTACAAGCTCAAATCTTTAAGAAATTGTTAATTATCTTCTATATAAACATCTATAGTTTTTTGAGCACAAATAATAGCGCAGTCATCGCATACAAATAACAATATTGCTCCGGGTCCCTCCACAAAAAAAACTGCCTTACCACATTCAGTGCAATCATTTTCATAATGGCCACCATCATTTGTATATCTACATATTAATTCATCACCATCAGGATCACTAGCTTCTATACAAACATAAATATCTTCTCCAATAGCATAACTAGGTTTAGGATCTCTTAGATAAGCGTTTTCTAAAACAGGTGGTGTATTACATTCTTCACACCATTCAGGAGAATTTATTTCTAAAGAACTACAATAATCCAAATCACTAGAAACATAATCATCTAAACTTGTATCTTCATTAACATGATCAGATCCTAAATCTATAGAATAATCATCTCTTGAAAGATCATTTAAACTTGGATCAAGATTATTATCATATTCTAATGAATCAGGTAAAATATCTGATTCTCTCTGAGTTTCTAAACTAGAATCTTCAATAGAAATATAATCTAATTCTCTTGAGTCTATAGGATTTATTCTATCTTCTAAAGAGCTATCAGTAGGTTGATAAAAATCATCTAAATTTCTATCTGCCAAACCTAAATCAATATCTTCTTGAACTTTTATATCTTTATTTTGTACAGAATTACCACAACCTAAATATAATAAACTAGCTAAACCAGCTCCATAGATTGAATTTCTTGACCATTTATTCATTACTTACAAGTAATATAATTACTATTTAAATGTTTCTATGTCAGCCTTAGAAATGGTCTTACCCTCATTTCACTCGATAGGAATAAGCTTACATAAGTCCTATTTCCGCTAGGAATGTAGGACAGCTCTCCAGAGGGTATCTGGGTTTAACGCTTAATAAATTTAGTTATAAAATAGCATGTTCAAAAAGGACAGGTTAATTCTAACCATTCTTGATATTCTCTTTTCTCTTCCGGAGTCATAGGTTTTCTATCTAGATATCGTTGAATATTATCACAAACCTCTCTTTTTATTTCTAAACTTTGTTCTCTATACCACCCTAAAAACACATCTCTAGACATTAATTCGCCTCCCCATAAAGAATGTCCTTTATCATTCTTTTTTACATGATTTCTTTCTATTTCTACATCGTTCCCCCACCAATGCACATTATAACTATCTCCTTTAGGTTGGTGATACAAAGGAAACCAGTTTACTACCCCTGGAATACGGAATCTTAAAAATGCTTTATCTAAATACATTTCAATTTTACTATCTAAATCATTTTCATCAGACATAAGTTAGTTGGGTTAAACTAACTTATTAAATTTGCTATATTCTAATTACATATTTTTCATTCAGTTTTTCCTCTATTTCTTTAGCATTAAACCTTTCATGAAAGGGAAAGACTTCTTTACGAATATTTGCTGATGCTGTTTTTAAACTGATCTTTCTTGCAAGATTTAATCTGTATTGATATAAATTCTCACCAATATGTTTTCCTCTATGGATTTCATCTACA
>Ga0209541_10000957_pt1 | contig 57492 bp, 66 predicted proteins | sample RifCSPlowO2_01_FD_184027 | JGI IMG/M metagenome (GOLD analysis project Ga0209541, IMG submission 184027) | Groundwater microbial communities from Rifle, Colorado - Rifle CSP2_plank lowO2_0.1 (SPAdes) (version 2) | ecosystem: Environmental > Aquatic > Deep subsurface > Groundwater | place... | reverse complement strand
CCTCGAGCCGGCATTATCCCTCGCACAGAAATATGCTGTTCCTTCTTATATAAAGCAGAGCTTGGAACTGACAAAGAGGTATATAGAAAGCATTTTCGGGAGAGAGGTAGAAAAGCAGGAGGCGCTGCAAAAATGGTTTTGACAGATAATATCGTGAAAATCAGAATCAGCAAAATAAACTGCATGTATCAGATAATTGACAAAACATTTTCAGTAAAAAATCCCCCTGTTTATTCTGATGAGTTTAATCCTACGAGGGAATTTAGCAAAGAAATTGATTGCTTAATAGGATATATAAAATCAAAATATAAAAACGAGAAGTTAGAATTAGAATTCAATTGCATTTCAGATACGGAAGAGAAGATAATTAAACAAAGATTGGAGGAGATCATACTGAAAAAATGAAACCACAAAATGTCTTATTAGAATACAAGCAGAGGGCAGAAAAGAACCCTCAATTGAATGTTGGGGCATTTGATGAAATGTATGGCAAGTTAAAAGAAGGGATAAAAGATAAAAGGATCTTAGAGAAAATTTTATGCGTTTATGAATCCTATAAATCTCCTTCTATGGACGATGGATTCAAGATAAACAGCGAAACATTCAAGTATGCTATACCTGAATTTAAGGCCTGCCTGAATTAACATCTTATAAGAAATAAAGGATAACAGGCAGCATTAAGCATCCCATCAAATGCATTTTTCTTATTCCTTTGGATATTGCAAAGAGCCCTATGGAAGTTGCAGTCATTAAAACAACTGAGCCAATTATTCCTGATATGAAGAGTGTCATTGCAACAAGAATTCCCAAAATAGCAAGAGAGATTTTTGTATAATTAATCCTTGAGATATGATGGGCAAAAATTCTAGCAGAATACAGGCTTAATACCAGTGCAATGCCTGCAGAAATTAATGCTGCTGCAAGCAATACTGCAAGATGACGCACATCCGCTGTTTCAAGAATTCTTGATGCCACAACTGCAACACCGCTTCTTGGCTTGCTTATGGCATAGATAGCAACAAAATTAAGCCCTGTGACAAGAGTGCTTATAATCCCCAATAAGACAAGGAAACTCCTTGAATTCATCCTGCCATTAATATCAGATGCAATTACTGCGGCCTGGGAAGCACCAAGCCCGGGCAGGAAGCTGCATAACGAGGATGCAATCAGGCCTGAAGAGGAAAGTCCAATATACTCCTTTTTGTTGATATGTACTTCTTGTATATCCTGTATAGGAACTTTTGTCTTTTCATTTATGCTTGTTATAATCATTGATGTCCCGAATAATCCAGTCAGCAAAGGGAAGAGCGGTTCTTTTATCGGAAGTTCGAGTGTTATCAGCCCAAGAACTCCTGAAAGCAGGAATATAAAAAATGCCCAGAATCTCTTTTTTTCATTAATCATTAAAAATAAAACTGCAGCAATTAGAACAAATCCCATGGACTTTTTTATACTTTCATAGAGAAAAGGCATTGCCGCCATGAACAAAGGAGTTGTTATTATAAGGATTATCACGCCAGCATAACATCCCGTCACGCTCAACCTCACGGCAGCGTAACCTTTTCCTTTTAAAAGAAGCTTATGCCCAGGCATTATTGACAATGCAGTTTCAGAATTTGGGGCTGAGAGAAATATGCTTGGCACAAAGTCAAGAAATGAATGCGTAATCGCCATCGAAATTATAAATACTGCAAGGGTTAACGGCTGAAAGTAGGCAAGAAGATATTTTGAGGACATTAAAAGCATCATTGCAACAAAATTTATATGAATTCCGGGCATCAGCCCCGTAAATGTTCCCACAATGATGCCTGAGATTATTGCAAGGATAATCTGAAGAAAAATCATTTTAATCCCCTCTTATTTCAGTAGCTTCAATCTCTATTTGGTTATTATACTCATTCACTTTACCAGTTATTTTAGCAATCCCCTTACTAATATTTGTTTTCTCAAAGACAACTACGGTTATTTCAGATGTATCTTCTAAGGATATTACTGTAAGTAGCTCCATATTCTCAAAATTTTTTATAGAGGTAATATTCCCAGAAATAGTGATTGTCTGCCCAATTATTGTCTCATCTATATCCTTTATTTGGACAGCTTTTGGCTCAATGAACTGAGATAAAATGAGCAATACAATTATCCCAATAAAAGAAGCGATTAAAGAAATCCGCTCTATCATTCGCTATTTTTTCTTATAGCCAAGTTTTACTTCTAATCTCCAGGATTCAAGTATTATCCACAAGAAAACAGTGAGAATAACCGAAATCATGTAATATTCCAATGCAATCAGCATCCCGACTGAAGAAACAACAAATAAGCCAATGCCTGTTGTCAGCCCCTTTACTTCTTCTCTGCTGGATATTGCAGTTCCCGCCGCAATAAAACCAACTGCAGTAATCATTGCGGCAATAATCCTCGCAGGGTCTGTTGGAAAGCTATAGATACTCGAACCAAGGCACAATAGCATGTGTGTTCTTATCCCTGCGGAATATACCCCTCTTCTAACCTGCCTTTCGTATCCTATTACCCCTGCAAGAATAATCGCAAGTAGAATATCTATTAGCAGTTTTAAAGGCGATATCATTCTTATAACTGATTTTTTTATTTTTTATACTTTTCCCTTTCGAAAGATTTAAGAAAGCGCAGGTGTTTGCTTTTTTATGGTGGCTTTGGGAGTTAGAGAGAAACTGGATTTAGTGAGGAGAAACACCGCAGAAATAATTTCTGAAGATCAGTTAGTGAGGCTTCTCCAGGAGAAGAAAAAACCCTCTGTTTATTGGGGCACTGCGCCAACAGGAAAGCCGCATATAGGCTATTTTTTTCCTGCATTGAAAATTGCAGATTTTTTGAAGGCTGGATTTAAGGTGAAAATCCTCCTGGCTGATTTGCATGCAGCATTAGACAACACTCCCTGGAGCATCTTAGAAAAAAGGTACAAATATTACTCAAAGATAATCCCTTTAATGATAAAGGCAATAGGTGTCGACCCGAAGGACTTAGAATTTGTCAAGGGCAGTGATTTTCAGTTAAAGCCAGAGTATATGTATGATGTTTTGCAGCTTTCTTCTGCAATTTCAGTTCATGATGCGCATAAGGCTGCATCAGAAGTAGTCAAGCTTGGAGACAACCCGAGATTATCTGGCTTAATTTATCCTATTATGCAGGCGCTGGATGAGCAGTATCTGGATGCAGATGTACAATTAGGCGGAACAGACCAAAGAAAAATAATGGTCCTTGCAAGAGAAAACCTGCCTAAGATAGAATATAAAGAAAGGGTGGAAATAATGAACCCCCTTATACCCGGGCTGATAGGGAAAAAGATGTCCTCCTCAACTCCGAAATCTAAAATAGATTTGCTCGATTCTGAAGAAGTTGTTAAACAGAAAATAAACTCTGCAGAATGTGTTGCGGGAGAGACTGACAATGGGGTTATGGCATTTGTTAAATATGTTATTATGGTCATCAAATCAGACAAAAACGAGAAGTTTACAATAAAAAGGAATGAGAAATACGGGGGAGATGTTTCATATTCTAGTTATGAGGACCTTGAAAGGGATTTTAAGAATAAGAAGATACACCCCCTTGATTTAAAGAATTCTCTGGCAGAAGAGATTTTTAAATTATTAAGGGAGATTCAGAAAAACAAGGAATTATATTCTCTGGCAAAAGAGGCGTATCCTGAGGAAGAGAGATAAGTAATTTTATGTCAAGAACACTTGACAAAAACTACATACTTCAGTATGTGGTCGTGTTCTTGAGCATCCTAACAGAGGAAATCAAAGATTTCCTATGCCCCAAAAAATCTATAAAAGATTTTTTGCGGAATTCCAAGCAAACCTCACCTTTTAAGGTGCGGTAAAACTCAAGGAATTTTTTGATGATAGAACTTTAAATTTCTTATTTCAGGTGTATTTCTATTGTGTCGTTATCCTGCAGGATATGCTTTATACCCACTTTTTGCCCCGGAAATTTTGCACTATCTCCCCACACCCTCGCAAAAATAAATCTCAAAACATAATCCTCCCTTATTTTTCTTGCTGCATCTTCTATTTTAGAGCCCTTTTTGAGAACTAACGGCTCTTCAGTTGGTTTCTTTCCAGGCTCTTTTGTATAAACTCTTATTATCCCAAGATTTTCAAAAATCATCTGCTTTAATTCTTCAATGCCTTGATTATTCCTCACAGATATGCAGATAGAATTTTTCATTCTTTTTAGCATTGCACTCTCTTCCTCTTTCAACAAGTCCTTTTTATTCACAACAAGTATTTTATTCTTGCAGTCTTTTAATCTCTCTCCAACTATTCTTAATTCATCAATACTTGAGACAACCATTAATATTAGGTCAGCAGTCGACGCGATTGATAATATCTCCTTATTGTCCCCCTTTGGTTTTAATGAAGGCATTTCTATCACCTGTATTTTGCATCCAATATTAAGAGTCCCTATTTCGGGTTTTGTTGTTGTGTATGGATATTCTGATATCTCTGGAGAGGCATTTGTTAAATTTGAAAGGAGGGTGGATTTTCCAGAATTAGTCAAGCCAATTAAGACCACCTGGGCATCCTGCTCTTTTTTTATACCTATACTATGCCCCTTCCTTTTTTTGATTTCCTTTTCTCTTACAAGCTCTAATTTTAATTTTGCAAGACGCCTCCTCAATTCAGCGAGCATATTCTCCGAACCCTTATGCTTAGGGCATAAGGTAATCATATTTTTCAATGCAGAAATCTTTGCTTCTGTTGTTTTTGCGAGAAGATACTCTTTCTCAGCACCTTGGTAAGCTGGAGTGGCATTGACAACCATTTTTGGAAAAAACAGATAAAATTTAAAAGCATTATTGCTTAATAAATGATATGAAGTCTGCGATTTTTAAAAAGGATGTTGCCCTCGTCTTAAGCGGGGGAGGTGCGAGGGGGCTGGTGCATATAGGCGTTCTTGAAGTGCTGGAAAGGGAGAAAATACCCATAGATATTATAGTAGGAACAAGCATTGGTGCGTTGGTTGGGGCGGCATATCTCACTGGCAACCTGGGGGAGATTAAGAAATTTCTTTTAGGCTTGAATAAGAGGGGTGTCTTTAAATTATTCATATCAAGACCATCAAGAGAGGGACTGGTTGACGGCAACAATGTAACCTCTATTCTTACAAAGTTTATCAAGGGGAAGAAGATAGAGGATTTAAGCATCCCCTTTATTGCAATTTCGACTGATTTGGAGAGCGGAAGAATAGTTGCAATGGATAAAGGAGATTTAGTTACTGCAATAAGGGCATCTATATCGATTCCAGGGATATTTGTTCCCATCCATTCAAAAAATCTAACTCTTGTTGACGGGGGGATTGTTGACCCCGTGCCCGTGGATATAGCAAGCAAGTATGCAAAAAGGCTTATTGTTGTTGATTCTCTTGCAAGAATGGAGCACATAAAAACAGAAAAGGGGATATTTCATGAGAATGTTTTAGACATAATAGAGGATTCAATGACGCTGATGCAAAAGAAATTGGCAAGGCTGTCTATAAGAAAGAAAAGAAAAAGGGAGTTTATAATAAAACCAAGGTTGCCGAGAGTTGGTTCTTTGGAGTTTTACAAGGCAAAAGAGCTTATAGATTGCGGAAGAAAAGAGGCAGAGAGGGTATTGCCCAAATTGAAGAAATTTCTTTCATCTTAAAATTAACTTAATCAGAATAATTTTTGATTTAATCTTGCAGGGGTGTTTCTATAGGATTTTCTATTGGCTGGATTTCCCTTCTCCATTTCTCTATCAATTCAAATGCAGTGGCATCCTGAATTTTTAGCTCGTCTCTGAGGTAAGCAAGAATTTCGTGCTCCTTTTTTTCTCCCAACTTGAATTTTTTTTCTAGTTCATCAGTTGTGAGCAGGATAACGGGCTCTTCTGCCTTTTTCTGCCATTCGGTTTTTTCACCGCATTCAGGGCAGAATTTTTCTATCCCTTCAAGCTCTCTGCCGCATTTGCCGCATTTAGGAACTTCTTTTTTTCTTTCCAATACCGTCTTATAGCCTTCCTTGCCCCCGCTGACAAGGCGGGAAAAGGCATCAAATGTTTTCTGGTCATTTACATACTTTCTTAAATCAAGACAGCTGCCCATTTTTAACCCTCTTTTACAGTCGTTTTTAATAAACCCCTGAATGAATATTTAAGTTTTTCTCTTGTGGAATACATATTTCTGCATATTATAGCATAAGGTTTAAATAACTCCCCCTTTTTAAGTTAAACTATGCAAAATCTTAGGGTTCCCGGGCATTTGGGGATAATCCCTGATGGAAATAGGCGCTGGGCAAGGGCGAGAGTACTCCATCCATGGAAGGGGCATGAGGAGGGATTAAGAAAATTTGAAGAAATCCTAAAGTGGTGTGAAGAAATGGGGATAAGGATGGTGACAATCTATACTGTTTCTGCTGAAAACCTTTCAAGACCTAAGGAAGAAGTGGATTTTCTGATGAATCTCCTAAAAGGGCAGATAAATAAAATGCTTAAGGAGGACAGCGATGTGCATAAGAAACGAGTCAGAGTAAGAATAATAGGGGATAAGTCTCTTTTAGATAACAATTTACAGCAGATTATAGGAAAAATTGAAACTGCCACAAAGGACTATTCTGATTATTATCTTAATCTTGCGATTGCATACGGGGGCAGGGCAGAGATACTGGATGCAACAAAAAGGATTGCACAACGCGTAAAGGACGGCAAAATGAACATAGATGAAATAACTGAGAAGACCTTTTCAGAATCATTGTATGCAGAGCTGCCGGATGTTGATTTGATTATAAGGACTTCTGAGCAGAGAACCTCTGGTTTCCTGACATGGCAGTCAGCATATTCAGAGATAGTATTCTTGCCAGACATGTTATTCCCCGATTTGAAAAAAGAGGACTTTGTCAAGGCAATTGAGGAATTTAGCAGCAGGGAAAGAAGATTTGGCAGGTAAGATGATTCTTGTGAATACCCCCGCAATAAACGGGCTCGGAAAAACAAAAGGGTGCGAGAATGCATACAAGCATATTCTTGGTAATTTTGGGGATATTTATATGAATGAATCTGGAAAGAAAGTCGAGTTTAACAAGGCAGAAATAAAGATAGACAAATCAGACGCAGAAGCAACAAACTCAAACATTTCAAAAAGGGCAAATGAATTTTTTAAAAAGGATTTTTCTTTGTTTATTGGGGGAGACCATTCAATATCCTATCCCTTATTCAGTTCATTCTCCAAATTTTATAAAAATGCCGGCCTGATTATTTTTGACGCTCACGCAGACTGCATGCATAATATAAAACCTCCAACGCATGAGGACTGGCTTCGTGTTCTTATAGAAGAAGGATTTGATGCCCGAAATATCATTCTAGCGGGGTTCAGGAATATACACCCCATTGAAAATGAGTTTTTAATGAAGAATAAGATAAACTTGTTTCCATGCAGGCAATTATTCAATAATCTTGAGGAAGAATGCGATGCTATAACTAATATAGCAAGAAAATTTGAGAATGTTTATTTAAGCATAGATATAGATGTTCTTGATGCTGCATTTGCTCCCGCTACAGGTTATCCTGAATCAGCTGGATTGACACCAAGGGAATTAATCTATGCCCTGCAGAGGATTAAGATGCTTAATATCGGGGCCGCAGACATCTCAGAGGTCAATCCATCTAAAGATAAGGATGGCATTACATCAAGGGCAGCCGCCAAAATAATCTCTGAACTGCTTTAAGAAAGGGCATTTATCAAAAACTTTAAGTATTCTTCCGGCTTTTTAGATTTATGAACAAGGTTATAAAACTCTTAATTTTTTCAGACATATTTGTGCTTACTGGATTTGGTTTGATTGATCCAATACTGTCGATATTCATAAAGGATTCCTTGATAGGCGGCAGCATTATTGCAGCAGGAATGGCAAGCACATTGTTCCTTGTTGTGAGGTCTATTCTGCAAGTTCCATTTGCAGCTTATGCAGATAAGCATGAACACAGGTTATTTTTTATCATAATGGGGACAGCACTGCTTACATTAGTTCCTTTGATTTATGCATTTTCCACCCATATCTACCAGATATATCTTGCGCAAATAATCCATGGAATTGGCTCTGCATTTGCATATCCTACATGGATGGGTTTGTTCAGTTCAAATCTCGACAGGAAAAAGGAGAGTTCTGAATGGGCATTCTACGAAACATGTGTGGGTTTAGGAACTGCTTTAGCAGCATATTTTGGCGCACAGCTTGCAGAGAGCATAGGATTCAAGAATGTTTTCTTGATTGTAGGGCTTTTCTCAATTATAGGAATGATTATTCTTTTCGGGCTTGAGAAAGGGAAGAAGGTTGGGGTGAAGTATGAATATATAATCCATAAAGTTCATTTAAAATGAGATGCTTCATTGCCATTGATTTGCCGAGCCAGATTAAGGAATATCTTTCGCAGATTCAATTATCTCTCCCGAAAGAGGATATAAAACTCGTTGAGAAGGAGAATCTCCATTTAACTCTCTCTTTCCTGGGGGAAATTGATGAAGAGCATATCCAAAGATGCAAACAGATTCTTAGCGAGATTAAATTCAGAAAATTCAACGCCTCTTTTGGGAACATGGGTTTTTTCCCATCTCAGGACTATATAAGAGTTGTATGGGTGTCTTTAGAACCTGTAGAAAACATTAAATCCCTTTACTTGCAGATTCATGATAAACTGAAAAAAGAGTTCAAAATAGATGACAGGTTTGAATCGCATATAACACTTGCAAGAGTAAGGTTTATCAAGAACAAGCAGGAGTTTGTAAAAAAGATTTCTTCACTAAAAGTAGAAAGCAAGGGATTTGAGGCAGATTCCTTTGCGTTGAAAAAGTCAACATTAACTAGAAATGGGCCAATATACGAGGATGTTGCGAGATTTGAGATGATGTCAGAAATTTGCTAATTTCTGAGCATCCTAAAAATCCAAAACAATACAAGGATTTTTATGATTTGAAATATGCTTTAGGGTGCAGATTTATTTATATATCCGATAATTCTAACGTTCTTTTTAATGAACTCCCTTGCAGAAGAACTCGCGGAATCTGCCGCGAAGAATATTTCGTCAAATCCCCAGGCATATATAAGCTTGATTCTGCATAATGGAAGATTAGAGTCAATGAACAGATTATATAGGGCATTTAGCGGTATAATGAACAATAATTCTCCTAAATTTTTGCTAGAGAAATTAGACAAGCATTATAGCAAGGATAAAATATTAAAAGAAAAGGAGGAGAATCCAAATAAGATATTCATTTTTTATGATTTAGACTCAGAAATTTACAGAAGGGACAAAGATATTTCATCAAGAAGCTTTGCAATAGACATTGATGCATGCATAAAACTTTTCAAAAAGGAGATTTAAGGCATATAAATTCTATTTACCAGCCCATTAAAAATCTTGGCCCTTTTGCCGTTCAATTTTTTTTCTTTTTCCAATTCTTCTGGCGTTGCATTAATTACTCCTTTAATTGTTCCGAACTTTTTTAAAAGTGCTTTTGCACTTACAGGGCCTATTCCCGGAAAGCCCTCAAGTATGAACTGCTGCTGCTCCGGCACACTTCGTGCCCGTCTTTTCGGGTTCAAGCCAATCTCCTGTTTCCCCCTGTCAAATCTTTTCGCAAGAACCATAAGAAATTTCGCGGTGTCTGCAGAGTCCTTCGTGAATATTACAGGTGTTGCAAAATCAAAAATTATTGAAAGAATCATCCCCCTTATTGCATTGGCATGAATTCCCCCCTCACTTTTGTCATTATAGAATTCATGTTCGTCTATCCCCTCAATTATAATCAATCTGCTGGGATACTGCTGCAGGCCATTAAGCTGCTGCAACAGCCTCTTGTTCATCATTGATGAGATGAAATCACTTATTGTCTTTCGTTCTATTGCAGTATCCCCAATAATATAGTCTGCAACTTCAAGCTGCTTTAATTCCACCTCCATACAGCCTGAAATTAATTCAGCCAAAACAAGGCTATTCTTCTCCCGGTTATCGACTATTATCCTCATATTTCACCTGATTTTTCCAGATATATTTTACAAGTGCAAGATTTATAAAACAATCTTTTCTTTTAGTACTATGGCATTCCCTGCAAAGACAGTCATTAACTTTTTTCTTGTAACATTCCTTTCAATCCTGCTGTGCTCTTTCATCATTTTATTCTCTTTTACCCAGTCAATGAAGCCTGAGACGATTAAACCGGTTCTTAAAGAGTTATTCAAACTCTCAATACCCCCTGACATAGATTTGAATATTTCCTATCAGAATTTCAAGGAGGAATGCAGGAATGAGAATTTTATAGAACTGCCATTGGATGAAGAGAATAAAGAAAACATAAAATTGGACTGCAATAAGATAAGGAATAGCAAGCCGTCCGGCTTAGGGGATTTGCTCGCAGAATCAATGTTTGACGAGCTATATTACAAAAAATATAATTGCATCCTTCTTGGTTGCTTTAAGAACGCCCTTAATTCCCCATTTCTGCTTTCAAATGCCTCAAATACCCTTTTAACCAATATAAGCTATATTATTCTCGCCCTGTTTTTTATACTTGTCTTGGCATTCAATCATATTCTCGGAATCAAGAACATTGCGTCAATATTCTTTCTCAATGGCATTTCATTTTTTGTCTTCTTTATAAGAAAAAACATTATTGATTCTATCTCGCAAATGAACCAGCTTAAACAACTTGCGCCATTATTATCCTCTTTTATTTATTATTTCTCAATCCTTTCAATGATTTCATTGGGAATCGCGATTGTCCTGTTTCTTGTGTCCAAGATTCCCCAATCAAAACCAGCAAAACAAAAAAAGAAAAAGAGGTAGTGCAATCAGTTGTTTTCTTTTCCAAGGATCCAAAATGAATCAGTGTCTTATATGCAAGGAGATATTAGATGCCGGAGAAAGGGCAGGATTATGCACGGAATGCATATATTCCACTTTTGGCAGTAAAATAGCAGAGCATACAAGGAAATTAGGCAAATAACCCCTGCTTTTTGCCGCTCCTGCATCTTCTATAAAAAGCTTTTTAAATGCCCCAAAACGATAAATACTATGCCCGAGTCAGATGAGACAGAGAAAAAATTAGGGGGCAATATAACCCTCATTGGCTTTAAATTGGAGTCAGTAGAGTTAGTAATAGTAAAGAAGATAGTGGGAAATTATGCAAAGAAGCTGGCAGAGAAATCAGGTTATAAAGAGCTAAAACTGCGGCTTAAGCAAAGAGAGCATGGCAAGAGCCTTTTGAATGAAATAGAGGCAGAAGCAGTAGTGCAAAGGGACAAGACAGAAGGCAGTGATATCAGATTAAGCGCGGCTGCACAGGATTACAACCTGTTCAGTGCCTTGGCGATTGTGATGGGAAAGTTATTAAGCGAGGCAGAACATAAATCAAAACTAAATTCAAACAAATAAAATGTTAAAACAAAAAAGAATAAGAACCAGAGGAAAGATAGGCCTTAAGAATTATTTCAAGGAACTCAAGGAGGGAGACAGGGTTGCAATAGTGAGGGAGCTCAGCATACCTTCCTACTTTTCTCACCGCATGCAGGGACTTTCAGGAGTAGTTGCCGGAAAGAAGGGAAGGTCATATATAGTCAAATTAAGGCATGGGAACAAGGAGAAGGAGTTCATTATACAGGCAGCACATTTAAAAAAGCTTAAATGATGAATTAAGACTAAGGATATATAAAAAATGATAAAATCAACAAAGCCGTTAACTCTTGCAGAAGTAAAGGATATATTAAGCAAGAAGCAGGATATAGAGAAGGCCAAAGAGGTTTTGGCTTATACCCAGAAATTCACAAAACTGAATGCAGAGAAATCAATGAAAATGAAACAGGAATTAGGGGGGCTTGGGCTGCTTAAAGTGAAAGAGGAGCAGATATCAAAGATAATCGATTTAATGCCTGCTGACCAGGATGATGTAAGGAAAATATTTGAAGACGTGAGTTTGGATGAGAATGAAATCGCAAAAATACTCGAAGTTACAAAAAAATACTCTTAAAGATGGAAAAGGAAGAAAAAGCAATTATACTAGATTTTTTACCCAATGGATACCCGTTGGAGGGAAGAATGCTGCCTATAGCGCAGGCTATTGGCACAAAGTATTTTGCATTGCTTCAGCTTGTCCCGCGAAGAGGAATAACCTTGCAATTGAAGGAAGAGGTTTATATAGGCGAGGGTAAGAGGGACAAGATATACTATATCCTTGGGAGGCTTCCGAAGGAAAAGATTACCGAAACGGCAAAACTGCAGCTTCAGGAATTTGTCGAGGGCATTGTCAACAACGAGGAGAAAAGGTTTGTTGATTTTTTTAATACTGCCCAGCCCATAAATACCCGGCTGCATCAGCTTGAATTGCTGCCAGGATTTGGCGTAAAGCATACCAAGGCAGTAGTGGAAGAGCGGGAGAAAAGGCCATTTGAAAGTTTTGAGGAAATCAAAAAAAGGATTCCTAACCTTCCTGATCCGAGGAAGGCAATTGAGAAAAGAATAGTGGAGGAGCTTGAGCAGGCCGAAAGATATAATTTATTTGTATCCTAAAAATGGAAAAAACACAAGAAAAGGCGAATAAAGAAGAAAGGAAATACCCCAATGCAATGGAAAAGGTGCATAAGGAAGAAAGGAAATACTCCGATGCAAGGGGAATAGTGAGAATTATAGCTACAGACATACCAGGGAGTACGACAATTCAATGCGGCCTGACAAAAATTAAGGGGGTTTCCTGGAGCATTTCAAATGCGGTATGCCATATTCTTGGAATAGCAGAGACAAAGAAGATGCATGAACTCACCGAAACAGACATAGAAAAGATAACTAATTTTCTCAAGAGCCCAAGCATACCTTCTTTTCTTATGAACAGGAGAAATGACCTTGGTACAGGGCTTAATAAGCATCTCATAAAGACAGATTTGGACCTGCAAAAGGAATTTGATGTAAGGAACATGAAGAAGATACGCTCTTATAAGGGATGGCGCCATGCTCTCGGGCAGCCGGTAAGAGGGCAGAGAACAAAGAGCCATTTCAGAAAAGGAAGGGCGATGGGCGTGCAAAAAGCCAAACCCCAGCCAGCAACATCACCAAAAACAAAAGCAAAAGCAAAGGAGGGCAAAGGAAAGTAATGAAAATGGGAGACCCAAGAAGGCAACATAAGAAGTATGCAAGGCCAATGAAGCTGTTTGACAAAACAAGAATAAGCGAGGAAAATGAACTGAAAAGCAAGTATGGCTTAAAAAACAAGAGGGAGATATGGCAAGGAGAGTTTAAAATAGGCAAGATAAGAAGACAGGCAAAGGGGCTTATAAATAATCAGGAAAAACAGAAAGAATTCTTGGAGAAACTGAAGAAACAGGGGTTGAATGTAAAGAGTATCGATGATGTTTTGAGCCTGAAGAAGGAGGATTTATTTGAGAGGAGGATTCAGACAATGATTGTAAGAAAGAATATGGCAAGGACATTCAGGCATGCAAGACAGCTTATTGCCCACAAGCATGTTGCAATCGAGGGAAAAATTATCAATATTCCTTCATATCTCGTTCCAGTTGAACTGGAAAATGCCCTAATCATTATAAACAGAATAAAGAATAAAAAGGTTAATGAGGTGAACGGATAAAGATGGAAGCAGAAATTGCAAAGGAAGAGACAAGGAAGAAGTTAAGCGAGACAGGAATCGTATATATTTACACTAGTTTCAATAATACCCTCGTGCACATAACAGACCTTGCAGGAAATACGATTGCGAGGGTTTCAGGGGGAATGATAACAAAACAGGACAGGTTAAAGGCAAACCCTACTGTTGCGATGTTTTCAGCAAAGCGCGCGGCAGAGAAGGCAAAGGAATTAGGAATAAAAAATCTTTATGTGAGAATAAAGGCAAAGACAGGCTCGCCTGCACCTGGCCCGGGTGCTCATGCTGCTGTCAAGAGCTTATCAAGAGAAGGAATGTATATAATCAATATCCTGGATACAACGGCATTGCCAAGAGGCGGGCCAAAGGCAAAGGGGGGCAAGAGGGGAAGAAGAGTGTAAACTTTAAAAGTGCAACTTTATACTATTAAAAAATGGAAATAAAACTAATCAGCAAGAAACAGGACAAATTAATTCTCTGCGTTAAGGGAATAGACGAGACAATTGCAAATTCGTTAAGAAGGTCATTGCAGGAAGTGCCTGTTTTAGCAATAGATACCGTAGAATTTGTGAAGAATGATTCTGCATTATATGACGAGGTTCTTGCGCATAGAATAGGATTAGTACCTCTCAAGACAGAAAAGCTGGAATTGCAGGAAGAGTGCAGCTGCAAGGGCAAGGGCTGCAGCAAATGCACAGTATCCTTCAAGCTTGAGGCGAAGGGGCCATGCACAGTTTATTCATCTGATTTGAAGGGAAAAGCAGATGTAGTTCATGATAAGATGCCTTTGGTTATTCTTGCGGATGGGCAGGAATTGCAGTTAAGCGCATATGCAAGATTAGGCACTGGAAAAGAGCATACAAAATTTTCTCCAGGATTATTATATTACAGGCCTTCTGTTGCTATTAACATCAACAAAAACTGCGATTCTTGCGGGGATTGCATCAAGGCATGCCCGTTAAATCTTCTTGAGATGAAGGATGACAAGGTGGTTATAAAGAGCCTAGATGAATGCGACTTATGCGAGTCATGCTTTGACTCATGCAACAAGAAGGGAAAGAATGCATTGGAGATTAAGAGGTCTGATGAGGATTTTATACTTGTCCTGGAATCATGGGGCCAATTAACACCAAAAGAGATATTCATAGAGATAATCAAGGCATTAAACAATAACATAAAACAGCTGGAAAAGAAGATAGAGAAGATTTAGCTTTTAGGGGCATAATAAAGATTATAAATGATTTAACTCTCGCCTAGCAGAGGAAATCTTATGATTTCCTATGTCCTGAAAATCAGGCAAGGCTCACTTCTGTGAGAATCGCCGGATTTTCTTGATTATGCGGGAGTGCCGGAGCGGCCAAACGGGATAGCTTAAGGAGCTATTGGCTTAGTGCCTGCGTAGGTTCGATTCCTACCCCCCGCATTAAGCCCTCTTTCTTTAGAAAAGAAAGAGCCCTTGGGGACAGAGGAAATCTTCGATTTCCTATGCCTCGAAAATCTCCAAAGATTTTCGTTGGAAGAAAACTACAATAGCAGAAAATTAAAATGACAATAAGCAAAACCAGAATAGAGAGAAAAATTGCAAGGAAAAGAAATCCTGCATTAAGGCAGTTAATCATAAAACTGAAGAAGCAGAATCAATTAGCGGTTGCCTCAATGCTTTCATTGCCGAAAAGAAAAGGGATTAAAGTAAATATAGGCAGATTAAACAAAGAGACAAAAGAAGGCGACAAGGTTCTTGTTCCAGGAAAGGTTCTTGGCACAGGAAATATCAACCATAAAATCATAATTGCCGCATTTTCATTTTCAGGGGATGCAAAATCAAAATTAAAGGGATGCAGTATTATGGATATTGAAGAAGCAATAAAAAACAAGGACTTTAAGATAATAAAATGACGAATAATGAAATTATAGTGGATGCAACGAATTCTGCATTGGGCAGATTGGCGAGTTTCGCAGCAAAACAAGCATTGCTTGGGAACAAAATTATCATAGTCAATTCAGAAAAGGCGATTATTCTTGGCAATCAAAAGGATATAACAAAGGATTTCATCACGAAGTGGCAGAGAGGAGGGGTAAAAGGACCTTTCTATCCATCAAAATCAGAGAGAGTCATAAAGAGGGCTATAAGGGGGATGCTAAGCTATAAAAAGGGAAGAGGGAGCGATGCATTTAAGAGGATATTCTGTTACAGGGGCATGCCTGAAAGATATGCCGAATCAAAAAAATTGAGCATTGCAGTAAAAAAGACAATGAAATGCATGGCATTATTCAAATTGGAAGCAAAATGACAAAAAAGAAATCTGATTCAATAACAATCTCTGGAAAAAGGAAGACGGCAATAGCCAAGGCGACAATAAAACCAGGAACAGGCGTTATAAGGATAAACAAGAGGCCCATAGATTCACTTAGCATGCTGCGAAGATTCATGATTGAAGAGCCATTGCGCCTGACAGAAGAGACATTGAAAGCAAAGCCCTCCTTTGATATATCTGTCAATGCAAAAGGCGGCGGCTCAGAAAGCCAGATTGAGGCATCTAGATTAGCAATTGCAAGGGCGATTCTTGCATTCACAAAGAGCGCCGAGCTTAAGAAGAGATTCCAGCAATATGACAGGAATATGCTTGTTGCAGATGTAAGGCGGAAAGAGCAGTATAAGCCAAATGACAGCAAAGCAAGAGCGAAGAGGCAGAAGTCATACAGATAAATAAACCGAAATCATAAATAAACAAATCCTTTAAAAATATCATACAGATAAATTTAAAAGATAAGAAAGGACTAATATAAAAAATGATAATACCTATGAGATGTTTTTCGTGCGGAAAGCCGATTGCCCATTTATGGAAGGAGTTCAAGGAGAAGATTGCAAAGGGCGAGAACCCCAAAAAGGTATTAGATGATTTAGGACTAGAAAGATACTGCTGCAGGGCTGTATTCATAGGGCATACTGATATGCTTGAGCTTATAAGCAAATTCAAGAAGTTTTAAGTTTTATCTTTCTTGTGTCTCCGCATTCTAGGCAGGTTATAACTCTAAACTTATTTTTTATTCTTGTCTTATTATTAATCTTGAGATAGGCATTGCACTTTCTGCAAAAATCATATTTTAGTTCGGGTATTTTAAGATGAAACTTCATTGCAATTCTTCTTGCTGCTCTAACCCCGCGCTTAAAAATTACAGGATTTCTTTTTGCAAGCGCCTTCGCCTCTCTTATAAGATTCGCGATCTTTTCAGGCGCTTCTGATCTCTTTATTCCCATAAAGAAGCATATCAATCAGGGATTAAAAGCTTTGCCAGATTAAGAATAAGGAAAGGAGCATATCAATTAGAGATTAAAAGTTATTAAGAATAAGGAAAAAGGTGAAGACAGCTTTTAGGGTTCGCCTCCAAAGAGACTACAACCTAAAACGTAAGCAGCTTAACTTCTCTATTCTGATGGGAAGAGGTGTTTCCCGCTTGCTATGGCCGTCTTCATAAAACCCTGTCAGCAGGGGTTTTTAAATTTATCTTTATCTCTTCAAAGAAATATTTATAAGCCAATTCTGTTTTTAGTCGTGTATGCGGGGGTGCCGGAGCGGTCAAACGGGACAGACTCAAGAGAGCTTTCTCCGCGAAAACCAAAAGGTTTTCGGGGCATAGAAAAGCAAAGCTTTTCTTTGTTAAGAAAGAAACCTCGGAAAGAAACTCTTAAGGAATCTGTTGGCTTAGTGCCTGCGTAGGTTCAAATCCTATCTCCCGCATTTTAAAATGAAACATGCAACCCTTTGTTTGCCAATTATGGAAGATAAAATACTCCTTGGTATGAAAAAAACAGGCTTTGGAAAAGGCAAATTCAATGGTTTTGGCGGAAAGGTAGAAGAAGGCGAAAGTATAGAAGATGCCGCAATAAGGGAGCTTTATGAAGAAGTGGGAATAAAAACCTCAAAAGAAGATATCAAGAAGATGGCAGAGCTTAAATTTACTTTTCCATATGCTAGTGAAAAAGATTGGGATCAGATTGTCCATGTTTTTCTGGTTCATAACTGGGAAGAAACACCTAAAAATTCTGAAGAGATGGATTTTAAGTGGTTTAGAAGGGAAGAAATCCCCTTTAGCAAAATGTGGGCTGATGACAAGCACTGGCTGCCTATTGTTTTGTCAAAAAAGAAAATAAATGCGAGTTTTTCTTTTGATAAAGACAACGAAACAATTAAAACAAAAGAAATCTTTGAGTTGTTTGAATAAAATGATTCAAAAAAAACAAGGTATCTCGCAAAGGATAAAGAACAAGGCAAGAAATAGCCTTAATAATCAGATGAGCAAGCAAAGCAAGAATTATGTGGTTGATACAAATGTGGCGGTAAATCAATCGCTCAGAAAATTGATAAAAAAGGGATTAAAGGGCAAGCTGATAATACCGAATGCAGTAATGGCTGAACTTGAAAATCTTGCAAACAGGGGCAATGAAGCAGGTTTCAAAGGGCTTGATGAGATTGCGAAGCTTCATGAACTGAAAAGGCATTTCAAGATTTCTGTTTATTTTGAGGGGCTGAGGCCGAATGAGCATCAGATTAAATTTGCAAAGTCTGGAGAAATTGACGCATTGATAAGAGAGATAGCAATAAAAAACAACGCGACACTTATAACCGCTGATTTGGTTCAGGCAAAAACTGCCCAGGCATATAATGTCCCTGTCCTTTTTATAAAGCCAAGAGCTATAAAAGAAAAAAAGAAAAAGGGATTTTCATTTTCCGCGAAAATCTGGAGATTTTCGGGGCATAGGAAACCACAAAAACCTCGGTTTTTTGGGCACCAAAAATCATAAGATTTTTGAGTGTCAGGAGATTTCCTCTGTCGGGCGAAAGAGATAGTTTTTAATATTTCTTTTTTTTGGTTTAGTTATGCTCCTCTAGCTCAGTTTGGATAGAGCACCTCACTCCTAATGAGGGGGTCGGGGGTTCAAATCCTCCGGGGAGCGTAGCAAATTTTTTAAAGTAGAGTATATAATTAAATTATGGGGTGATCGGCCTCAGGACTGTTTTCTGAGTGAATATTATGAGATTAGTGACCTTAGAGGATAAACTGGCAGAAGAGAGCAAAAGGATAGTCAGAAATGCAAGAAGCTTGCATAAAAGGATGCATCTCGATTACCCAGTTTATCTTTCAAGAAATGGTTTGACAAAAGAAATAGATATAGTTAATTCTCCTTTAGAAGCAATTGAGGATTACATAGATAGGAATAAATCAAAAGGCAGATTTTATATGATTGGCATTAAAGACCTCAATCCTAGAAGGATTATAGTGCACTCTTTTATGGACTTCATTTATTCTATTATCTTCTACAGGGCAGTTGCTTCTCTTGGGGACGTTAAAATAAAAAAAACGATTTACAGGAAATTGGGAATGAATATAGGAAAGAATGTGCATATATATCAGGGAGCAAAATTTGATACTATCTTTGCCAAGCTAATAGAAATAGGGGATAATTCCACTATCGGAGGAGAGGTGCAGATGTATAACCACAGCACAGTTGCCTCAAAGGATTATTTTGGATGGGGGATAGTCAAAATAGGGAAGAATTGCACTATTGGAAACCACTCTCTGATTGCAGGAATAAATATGGGTGATGGAAGCAGTTTGAAGCCGAGCACAGTCACAGCAGGTTATCTTTTTAATATTCCGAAGAATGCAGTTTATGGCGGCAATCCCGCTAAGCTTCTAAAGATATTTAGGAGATGAATGCGCCGGCCGAACCAAGATTTTCTGGTTTAGCTTAGGGGCATCTTCTGATTAGAAAACCCGTCGCTGCTTCTTGATGTTTTAAGGCACACTTATATATAAATGTTGCTAGAATCAATTAGATAATAGAAATAAGATTACATTAATCTTTAAGCATCTTAAACTTTTTAGGTTCATCTAAATACCAAAAGCCGTTTTGTTTTTGATTTAATAATCCTTCTACTTCTATATTTTTTCCTAGTTTATATGCATCACATGCAATCCTGTGAGAATCATCATTCAACAAAATATGGATATTTTTCCCTTTCTCTTCAGAATAAATTCTAATAAATTTTTTTTCATATACTACGCCCTTCTTTTTTTCTTCTATATCCTCTTTTTGCATTTTATTTATTTTTCCAGCAAGGGTTACAAATGTTTGCTCTGGAAGACCTTTTAAGTATAGAGAAGCCTTATTAAAGACTTTAAAACTTTTTCGTGGGTCTATCTTTACAAATGAAGGTAATTTCTCTTCTATCTCATTGGAAGAGCTAAATAAAGCTGAGAGTTCTAAATTTATACCCTCTTCTTGAACAAGAAGATTAGAAATAGCATCGCACATATTTTTATTTATTCTATTGTTTTCTCTTAATTTTGATTCCACATTTTCATTTATAGTTATACTCCCCATATCTGAAATTCCAGATATAATACTAACTATTGTTTTTTTCCCTAAGTCTTTTTCAATTAAATTGTTGAGATATCTCTCATCAGAAGGAACTTTTATAGTTATTATAAAGCTTCCCTCTTCACTTTTTCCTAATTCGCAATTTTTTACTAGATTAGCGGCCTCTTTATATGGCCTTCTGTACCTATTTTGTGGGTTAATTACTGAGCATGCTCCATAAGTAATTAGGTTTTTTATATCAAAAATAGCATCTTCTGCATAACTTAATGGAATTGAACCTCTTTTTATTTCTGGAGATTCAAATTTTATTTTTATTAAATTATATCCTATATTATTTATATCTTCAAGAATTAACGCATAGTCTTTTTTGTCTATTAAACTTAGACTTTCGATTAACATTTTTATTCTAGAATTATAATCTAATATTCCTTCATTATTCGGTATAAGAAGTTCTATTCTTTTCTCACCAACCAATTTATATATCTTGTCTAAATTCTTTATTTTACTATGCTCTATTTCCCAGTTATTAAATTCTAAATATTTTTTTATATCTTCTAACTTAGCCAAAGGTCGGCTTTCAGAGTAATTCATTTGGGCTTTCTCCTTCTTCTATTTTATCAAATATTAGCTTTAAATTATCTAACGAAAATAGATTTCTTATAGGAATCCTGATAGTAGTTGAACTGTTCTCATTTATTTTTTGTTCTTGTCCTTCAAGAGAATACCAATAAGCACACTTTCTTATTATTAAAGAGTTTAGGTCCTGTGTTAACCACTCATTTTTTTCAGAAGGTAGAAGAAAAAGCACTAAAATTCTTTTAGTGGCTACATTACTTTGAGCTAGAATATTGTACGCTCTATTTTCTATAGAATAAACTATTTGCTCTTCTTCTATTCGATAATCTGTTGTAGATTTTAATTGTATAGCTAAGCAAAGTCCACTAGGAATATATCCTCCCTCTATATCAATTGTTTTTTCAATCTGTAGGTCTATTCCGCAATCTGGTAAGGGTTGAGCAGTAGTGCAACCTGCCATGCTGCATATAGCATGTGCATATGCTTTGCTTAACTGTTCTTTTATATGGTTGTCATCCATTTAATTTAGAAAATATTCTATTTTTCTACCCTTTAAATTTTTCTATTTTCTTAACCTATTGTTCATTCAATCTAATTTCTATTATTAGTTAGTTTGTTCTGAAATACTTTTTTTAACCCAGAACCATGTACTGTTTTTTTTATCATATTTTCTATTACTTCTTTGAAATGTTCATTTATTTCATATCCTACTCCATTTCTACATAGCGCTTTAGCTCTCGCTACTACAATGCCACTACCTAAAAAAGGGTCTAAAACCCAATCATTTTTGTCTGTAAATAATCTTATTGCTCTGTCTACTAAGCCTTCTGGAAATGGACAGTAATGATAATGGTGATTTCCAGTTTGAAATGGTGGAAAAAACTCCCACACAGAAGATGGAGCTTGCCCAATAGGGTTTCTCCTTTTATGACCTTCTGGATAAATGTAATTCTTAGAATAAGGTTCTCTAACTTCATCTATATTCCATTTATATTTATTGCCCTTAGAAAAAACTAATAAATACTCATGCCTATTTTTCAATTTTCTCCCAAATTGAAATGGAACACCCGTCAATTTTTTATAAATCCATATATCCTTACATCCTAAACCTATCTTAGCGCATTGCGTAATAAAATCAAAAGGTATAGGAATTATATTTCCATCTTTAGTCTTATACTTAATCACATCTATATTTATGATAAGAACACCAGTATCAGAAAGAACCCTTGCGCATTCTTTCCATATTTGAAACATCTCTGATAAATATTCTTCATATGTTTGATTATATGCTTTAGGAGAATGGGGTATTTGGTTTTTCTGTTTTTTAGGCTTACTAGAGTAATCTTTTAAATTATAATATGGTGGAGACGTAAATATTAATTGAATTTGACCTTCTTTTATATCAGACATATTTTTACAATCCGAATAATAAACAAAATATTCATTATTACCACTTTGATGGTTAAATCTATTTGTATTCATTTTCTTTGATGCTCTTCTCATTTATTTTTATTGTTCCATTTCTGAATCCTTCAAAAATCTTGTTAGCTAATTTGTTTTTCTTAAGAAGAGCTTTTCCTAATAGTGGCAACTCATCCAAAAAGCCATAAAGCTCTTTTTTTAAATTGTCCTCTCTAAACTCTAAATCATCTAAGGTAATGATTCTTATTCCTTCAAAAGTTCTTAATAATAGCCACTCTTTTTTCTTAAAAGAGTCTAACTTTTTGCAATCCTCATGTGTAAATCTTGCAAGAATTAAATCACATGGTTTCTTATGCCAATAGTAGTTTATCAAAGCATCCCCTGCGATAGTATGACCATTCCTGAATCTACCGGCTTTATACTTAGTATTTGTTCTAAAGTTAAAGGCGCTAAAAGAGACTACATTGAACATTAGAAGTTTTCCAGTCCTATCAGATGTATACAAATACTTTCTATCTTCTGCTGCGCTATGTTTATCTGCAAATGACCTCATTATTTTCTTGATTCTTATAATCATTTCGTTAATCTTCTCATTGTTTCCTTCATCTAGAATTATCAGAAATTCTTCCATTAGTTTTGTGTCATAAGCATCAATAAATAGATACTCTCCTTTTTCTGCTTCAGAAGTATTTAATGCAGCATATATCATGTCATATCTTAAATAAGCGGTCGTCTCTGAGCCATCGGCTTTTCTATAGGTTGATTCAAACGGAATAAAATAAACCCCAATAAATCCATCTCTAACAGCTCCCAACGCATGAGAAAACCTAGCATATTGCGCACTTCCGGTATTTCCTGTTTCAGTCCCATAACTGCCTTCTACAATTAAGACTGGCGTAAAATCAGAAATTTTCCTATTGTTTATTATGTAAGGTTTTTTGAGAAACCACCCCGCATCATTAGAACCGTATAAGCAGTCCTCTGGGCCAAAAGTAAGTCCCCCTTTAGTCCAGTGTTTTTGGTCTTCATTACTCTCATCAAAAATCCTAAGAGTAAGATTCTTTATTTTTGCATTTCTAGATATCTCTTTTAGAGTTTCTTTCACGCGTGTATCACTATCATATGCCATTTTTAATTACCTTAATTATATCGATAAACTCTAATTTTTGAACAACTCTAATTAAATTTTGGAAAGTTAGTTTTGTATCGGCTGTTAATCTTTTTATTAATAATCTTAATTCTTCTAAAGATAGATTTCCCAATAGGTGTATTTTAACATAATTCTCAAACCATTCTAAATCTTTATCTGCTTTATTTTGTTCAAAATAAGGATTTATTGGAGAAGAATCAATTATTATCTTATTTTCTGAATTTATTTTTATTAGCCCACAATAATTTTCTTTCTTATTTTTGCTAGGCATGAATTCGTAAGCTTTGAAACAAAGACCAGTTTTTAAATATTCGAGAATTTGACTTTTTCTCTGATTGGTTTTTACTTCCCCTACAATAAATTCATAATCCTCCCCTAATTCAGCTAATTTACCCCCTTTTTTTAGATTATTCTTACTAAATATTCTTAATGCACTTAATTCCAGTATCAAAGCTCCATTTTCAATTAAGTTTACTGATTTTAAAATCTGAATAAGTTTATGTTTGTATACCCCAAAATCTGGTCTTCCATGATAGCTCCAAGGCAACTGTATGTCTGTAAAATAACCATCTTTGATAAATATTTCAGAAGCCATAAATTCGAAATAATGTTCCCATTGAGAACCATCCTTATGAACTAAATTAACAATATATTCATGAGGATTTTTCTTTTTAGAGACAATTTTAGCATAAGTTTCTGCGAGAATTCTAGAGGTATTCTCGCCTTCAATAAATATAATTTTCTTAACTCCCTCATAAATAAAAGGATATTTTTGATATAAGTATTCAGGAAGATTATTGTTAACAATCTCTCCCTTTTTTGTTTCAATTAAAAATAAGCCTTGATTGAGTGAATAGTTTCGATGATTAAATGTTCTGAATCTTCCAAATAGTCTTAATCCATAATCATCTACCAAATAATATGAGTTAGTTGTTAGACAAAAACGATATGCAGTTCTCTCGTCTAATTCTAATACCTCTTCAAATACATCATCTCTTACTAATTTATAATTAAAATTAAGTTTTAATATACTCATTAGATATTTTTTGTCAAATACAGTCTTATTGGCCATTTGTCATTACTAAGATTCTATCCATTTTAGTTCTTTTATAAATAGAAGGAATACACTTATTTGTGGGCATAGCATCTTCAACAGTACCATGCGTTACAAACCCTAATTCTTCGTATATTTTCTTAATTTCTTCTGCCGTATTTACAACTTTTTTTCCCTTATGTAAATCTCCCAAAACAAAAATACAATATCCCCCGCACTTAATAACTCTTCTTAATTCCATACCCACCTTTCTCATTTCTTCTAAGTAAGACCCATCATCTTGAATCAATTTTGATTTTAATTTTTCTTTTTTCTCAGAATCATATCCAAGAAATTCTAATCTTAACCTATTATCAGTTACATAGTCTAAGGTATCAAAATAAGGGGGGCTAGATATAACTAAATCGATAGAATCCTCCTTTAATGGCATATCTCTAGCATCAGCGTGAATTGCTTTACTATTTGTTTTTAAAGAAAAACCATCACGATACATCCTCTTTACCTTCTCTTTTATTCTAGGAATTACTTTCTTGTATTCTGGCTTACTTTTTGGGTCAAAGGGAATAACCAAACTTGTTACTGCTGAAAGATGTCCTGGTCTATGACCATGAATAATTCCAAGTAAACATCCCAATAGGAAATCTTTATTCTCTTTTATCATTAAATCTCTAATAAATAGAATTTCCTTTAATGTTTTGGGGTGATAAAATTTTTTCATAAATTGAGACTGATTATCTAAAGATACTTTAGATGTATCAATATTAACAGAATCTAACCACTTAAAATGCTCTGTTAAAGGATGCCTATCAAATTTAGCTTTGCTAATAATATAAGCATAAGGATTCAAATCTACTCCTATACCAACCCTATTTAATAAGTCTGCTTCTAATGGAACAGTTCCAATACCACAAAATGGGTCAAGAATAATATCTCCCTCTTTTGAGGCTATTTTTATTAACCAATGAGCCATACCAGGTTTAATCTTCCCCACATATGGGGACATTCTATGAAGCCAATTTGCCCAATTTTGAAATTTATAAGGGTTTTTTTTCCATTGAGCTTTTTTAATATTTTCTAGAATCTCCATAGGCGATAGATTGGGAATACTTTCTATTTTTGAATATTCAAATAAACTCTTTATCATCTTAGTACTTTTATGCTTTTTAATCAGAATCTTAATAGCTCCCCCTTCTTTTAATCCTATTATTTTAATAGCTATTACCTATTAAAAACTTTATCAATAGGGTTTGCCGCTGCAAACCCCTATATCACTTGGTGTCAAAGAAAGGACACCAAGTTTTGTTTATCGTCTATAAAGCCATCTAAAGAGGGCTGCTTTTCTTGAATTTGTCAGTGACAGAATAAGCCTATTTTAGTGAGAATAAAACAGTTCGCCTATCTTTTTGATGATGTTTCTTTTCTCATAAGTTATGCCTAATTTCTTGTATTTTTTGACTAAATTTCTGTTTGTAACAACAAAAAACCAGTTATCTCCATAATTTTGTTTAAGCAGCTTGACTTTTTCCCTTAACTTTTTAATTGCGTTTCTGTAGGATTTGCCTGTTTCTACTTCGATTGCATAATCAAGATTATCTGCTGCTTGAAAAACAATATCTGGCTTTGCAGAATGAAACATCTTGACTTGATTTGTTAGCTTTTTTATATAATAAAAAATCTCATTAACAAGAAAACAATGCTGCAAGCTTTCATTTCCTATTTGCTTCAGAAGGTATTTTTCTGTTTTGCCATAAATATTCTTGAATTTCTTTAGCTTGTAGCCTTTCGAAATCAGATATTTTCTATTGTAAGAATCTAAATTATTATATCTGTAAAAATTTCGATACTCATTAACCCAAATATTAACAACTTTTCTTCCAGAAGGTTTTGCTAAAGCAAAAACCTTCTTTTCCGATAAGCATTGTTTCATATTTTTAAAGAATTAATTTTCGATTTGCATTATCTTATCTTTTAAGCCCAATTCAAGAATCTTCTTTACCATTACTTTTTGGATTTCTTTATCTTGCATTAAGGCATTTAGCAGCTCATCTCCGATTTGCTTTATTCCTATTTCCTGCTTTCTTTCTTCCTCTATTTCTATTGCTGTGTTTATGTCAATAACTGCGGCACATTTAAGGCAGAATTTGCCATTATAAGGATTCAATGCCTCGCATCTTGGGCATTTTCTTGGCTTTAACTCGCTTTCTTTATGCTGCTTTTCTGCTCTTATTCCATTCAGCTCTAATATGGCGGCATCTGTTTCTCTGCCAGACAAATGAACATAAACAGAAGGCATATCTGAGCCTTGAACCCAGCCGAAATACTGATTCATTTGGAATTCAGTTAAATGGTTAGCTAGATAAGTGGCTCTTGCGTGCCTGAAAGAATGAGGATTAATCCTTTTCTTAATGCCTGTTTTTCTCATTAGCCTTATTAACAGGCCTCTTATTGTAGAGTATCTTACAGCTAGATTATGATTAGTAGAGCCAAAACATATCCATAAAGGAGCTTCCTTGTTGTCCTTTAGAGGATGGCTCTGCAGCCACGTAGAAAGATAAGGAGTTGAGGCAATAAGCCTTAGCTTCCTGCTTCCTGTCTTACCCTCTACCACTATTAAAATGCCATGCTCATCAAAACTAACATTTCCTATCTGCAAAGAGGCAATCTCTCCAACCCTGCAGCCAGACTCATAAAGCATGCTTAAGAAAGCCTTATCTCTAGGATGCTCGCATGTTTCTATTAGCTTCTTAACATCTTCTTCACTAAGCAAATCTCCCTCACTTGGCAGCTTGCACTCGCTCCTTTTTACATTGCATTTTATCCATTTAACTTCTAAGGGATAATCTTCATCATTTCCCTTAAGCCATTTGTAAAACCTCTTAAGAATTACCTTATAGCAGTGTTTAGTATGAACTGATAGGTCTTGCTGCTGAATAGAGCTTACCAATCCTTCTATATCCTGCTTGTCTGTCTTGTCAAAGTCCTTATTCATGTATTTGGCAAAGATTCTCAGAACCCAGAGATATTTGATTATTCGAGGTTTGCCTAGTCCGTTGATTATGCACTTATCCTTGAATTTCAGAATAATCTCTTTATTTCTCTTAGAAATGCTTGACTTTTCAAGATTTTTAATAGTCTGAATAAACTTCTTCTCGTAGTTGTGTATATCTATTTCTTTCTTCATATTCGGAAGAAGCAGCGTTAATTTAATTATTTCATAGGGCATTTTTTTGTACATCCCATTGTACAAATTTTTTCCCTATGGTATTTATAAAGCAATATTTTAACCTGCTTCATGCCTTGAGGAAGCTATATCGCTTTAACTGTTCCCTACTGAAATTTTCCGTACATTTTCCTGTACAGCCTTTTTCAGTAGGCCATTTATATACTCCTCTTCATAAGCGAGGAAAGGGCTCTGAACCAGAAGATGAATGCGCCGGCCGGGATTCGAACCCGGATAATCAGCTTTCTTTTATCAGACAGGAGGTATCGGAACCTTGGTTCTGATTATGGAAGGCTGAAGTCTTAGCCATTGGACCACCAGCGCTTTAAATTTGAGCGTCTATTTTAACTTAAAAACCTTTTTAAAAAGGTTTTTAAAAGCCCGAGATTTCCTCAAATGAACATGGCCAATGAACCTATGCTTAACAAAAATTGGTATGACAAATACTACAAACTATTAGGGCTTTTAGCGTTTATACTGATGTTTTCTGCCTTGTCTTATCTAATCTACTTTTACTTTAAGACAGGAGACATAATGTACAAGGATGTGGGCTTAACTGGGGGCACTATACTCACAGTCAATTCAGACGCAGATATTAAAGAGATACAAAAGATTCTGCCCGAGGGAAGCACAGTAAGGAAATTGAGCAATATACAGACTGGCAAGCAAGTAGCATTTTCTGTCGAAACAAACAAGGATGTTGATGTTATAAAACCCCTGCTTGAAAAGAAGATGGGCTATAACCTCACTGAAGAGAACTCAAGCACAGAATTTACCGGCTCTTCATTAAGCGCGAGTTTCTATAAAGAGTTGAGAATGGCATTGATAATTGCATTCGCCCTTATGGCTATTGTTGTCTTTTTTATATTCAAGACATCAATACCCGCGATAGCTGTCCTGCAGGCAGGCTTTACAGACATTATTGTTCCCCTAGCTATTATTGACCTGATGGGCTTCAGGGTTTCAGGGGCAGGAATTGCGGCTTTTCTTATGCTTGTAGGCTACTCTGTTGATACAGACATACTGCTTACAAACAGGGCATTAAGAAAAAGAGAGCTCAAGGTGAACCAAAGGATATTTTCGGCGTTTCTTACAGGAATAACAATGACTATCACCTCCCTTATTGCAGTATTGCTCGCATTCTTTGTTACGAGGAATATATCCCCTGTTCTCTCAGAGATATTTATGATATTGAGCATAGGATTAGTAACAGACATATTTAGCACATGGCTTGGAAATGCAGCGATATTAAAATGGTATTGCGAAAAGAAAAAGATTTACTGAATAAAAACAGATAGATTATGAAAATAAAAAATATTCACTGAATAAAAAATGAAGATACTTGTTACAGGCGGGGCGGGATTCATTGGAAGCAATATTGTTGATGCACTGATTGAAAGAGGTTATGAGGTTGTTGTAGTTGATGATTTGTCAACAGGCAGAATTGAGAATGTGAATAAAAAGGCAAAATTCTACCGAATAGATTTGAAAGACAAGAATCTTGAAAAAATCTTTCTGAAAGAAAAACCTTCTGTTGTGAATCATCATGCAGCACAGATAAACGTCAGGTTATCGGTTGAAAATCCTGTAAAGGACATAGAAACCAACGGTATAGGCATGCTTAACTTGTTAGAGTGCTCAAGAAAGCATAATGTCGAGAAATTCATTTTTGCATCAAGCGGCGGCGCAATCTATGAAGAAGGGAAACTGCCCGCTTCAGAAACTACCCCCCTGCACCCAGTAAGCCCTTATGGAATAACGAAAGTGCTGGGCGAGATGTATCTTGACTTTTACAGAAGGACATATGGCCTGAATTATGTTTCGTTGAGGTATGCAAATGTTTATGGCCCAAGACAAAATTTTGAGGGTGAGGCAGGAGTGATAGCCATTTTTACAAATATGATGCTCAAGAGGCAAACGCCGATAATTTATGGGGATGGGTTGCAGGAAAGGGATTTTGTTTATGTGAGCGATGTAGTTAATGCAAATATTCTCGCAATTGAAGATGCCAAGGCATTGAATAATCCTTTTAACATAAGCACATGCAAGGGAACCAATATCAATACAATCTTCTCCCTGCTTAAAAAACCAATAGGATATCCTGGCGGTGCAATCCATACAAAGGAGAAAAAGGGAGAGATAAGAAGGGTATTCTTAAGCTATGATAAAATAAAAAAAGTTCTTGATTGGAGCCCAAGAGTTAATCTTGAAGAGGGGCTCGGAAAAACAGTTGAGTGGGCGAGAAAAAAATGAAAATGACTTTCAGGTTATGGTTATTTGTATTTACTTTCTCAGTGCTAATACTTGCAATGTCCCCAAATTTCCAGAAAGGGGTGATTATAAAGAATATAGAGGTAAATTCCTCTGAATATTTGGCAGGCCTGCAGAAAGGAGAGATAATAACGAATATAAATGGCCATCAAATAAAAGATATGCTGGATTACAGCAGTGTCATTTCTGAGATTAAGATACCTTTGCAGAATATGTCCATATTAACAGATGAAGGAAGATTTGATTATCAAAGCATTGCACTTGATTTTGAAGTTGAAAATTTGACTGTAACTCAAGTAACTGGAGAGGCAGAAAAGGCAGGCATAAAAAAGAATATGACTGTTATTTCAATAAATGACTACAATGTTACAAATGATTTTGACTTTTTTACCACAAAGAGCAAGGTGGAAACAATAGTCAAGGTAACTGTCAATACAAACAAGAAAAGCTATACCTTGCTGATAAACTCGCCTTTAGATATTATTGTGGGGAATGTACCAAGAACAAAAATCAAGACGGGATTGGATTTGCAGGGGGGCGCAAGAGGGCTTGTAAAACCAGAAAGAAAATTAACACAGAAGGAGCTTGCAGACTTAATCTCTATCGTAAGCTACAGGCTGAATGTTTATGGTATAAGTGATATTAATGTAAGGGCTGCAAATGACTTGAGCGGCAATACATATATGATGGTAGAAGTTGCAGGAGCAACTCCTAAGGACTTGCAGGAATTGATAGGCAAGCAGGGAAAATTCGAAGCAAGAATAGGCAATGACACTGTTTTTGCAGGAGGAAAAGAAGACATAACATCGGTATGCAGGAATGATGCTACATGTGCGGGCGTAGAATCCTGCGGGGAGGTTCAGGGAGGTTATGCATGCAAATTCAGATTTGCAGTTTATCTTAGTGAGACGGCAGCAGAGAGGCATGCAGGGATGACAAAGGATTTGGATATAAATTCCACAGAGCAGGGGAACTATTTAAGCAAGAAACTGAATTTATATCTTGATGACAAGCTTGCAGATTCACTTCTTATCTCCGAGGAATTAAAAGGCAAGATAACAACCCAGGTTCAGGTTCAGGGTTCAGGTTCAGGCAAAACACAGGCAGAGGCATTTGAGGCAGCCCAGAACTCAATGAACAAGCTTCAAACTGTTTTGATAACAGGAAGTTTGCCATTCAAATTAGTGATAGTAAAGCTGGATTCCATCTCGCCTTTATTGGGGGGGGAATTTATAAGGGCAATTTTTATAGGCACTGCCCTGGCATTTTTGGGTGTTTTTATTGTGCTTTATGCAAGATTCAGGAAAATAAAAATTTCGCTTCTTATTTTTGCAACAATGACATCTGAAGTAATAATGACTTTGGGCGTTGCAGCATTAATAAACTGGAATCTTGACTTGGCGAGCATTGCAGGGATTATTGCCGCAATTGGCACTGGAGTTGACGACCAGATTGTAATAGTGGATGAATCAAGAATCAGCAGGGGATCAATAAGCTTAAAGGAGAGAATAAAGAGGGCAATGATGATAATCTTTGGAGCGTATTCTGTCGTAGTTGTATCCCTTCTTCCATTGATGTGGGCTGGTGCAGGCATGCTGAAAGGATTTGCGATAACAACACTCATCGGAATAAGCTTAGGAGTGTTTATAACAAGACCAGCTTTCGCGGATGTTGTAAGGCAGATTCAGCAAGATTAAATCAGTCAATTTTAAAATGTCTAATCAAAAAATTGCAGTAATTGGCTCAGGATATGTTGGATTGGTTACTGGAGCATGCTTTGCAGAGCTCGGCAATAAAGTAGTATGCATTGACAATAATGAGGCAAAAATAGCAAATCTTGAAAATGGCAAGATGCCTATATATGAACCCGGACTTGAGAATCTGGTTTCAAGGAATAAGAAAGAAGGCAGATTATCCTTCACAACAGATATAAATGAAGCTGCAAAAAGTTCAGATATTATTTTTATATGCGTTGGCACGCCTCCAAAAGAAAATGGCGAGCCGGATTTAAGTGCGGTTGAGAATGTTGTGAGAGAAATTGCACAGGCGGCAGAAGGTTATAAGGTTATAGTAGAAAAGAGCACAGTCCCGGTGCAAACAGCATGGTGGCTCAAGCAGGTTATACAGAAACATCTAAATCATGATTTTGATATTGCAGTAAATCCAGAATTTTTGAGAGAGGGTTCTGCAGTTCATGATTTTATGCATCCAGACAGAATTATCATTGGCACAGAAAGCAGCAGAGCATCTGCAGCCCTTTCAGAACTCTATAAACCCCTGAATGCACCAATACTCCTTACAGACATCAATTCAGCAGAACTCATAAAACATTTGAGCAATGCAATGCTCTCCCAAAAGATTTCAACAATAAATCTAATTGCCCAGTTGTGCGAAAAAACAAATGCAGATATAGAGACAGTTGCAAAAGGTGTTGGGATGGACAAAAGGATAGGGGCAGATTTTCTTGAAGCGGGCATAGGATATGGCGGCTTTTGTTTCCCCAAAGATTTGGATGCATTGATACATATAATAAAGAAGAATGGGATTGATGCAGGACTATTTGAGTCTGTCCAAAGGATTAATGCTGAAGCAAGAAATAATTTTACCAATAAGATAGAAAAGGCTTTGGGCAATCTAAAGGACAGGCAGATAGCAGTTCTGGGATTAGCATTCAAGCCAAACACAGATGATATGCGATTTGCACCCTCTATTGATATAATTAACAATCTTCAAGCGAAAGGAGCAAAGATCAGGGTTTATGACCCTAAAGCAATGGAGAATGCAAAGAATATTTTTAAGGATATAGAATACTGCAAGGATTCTTACGAGGCATCAAAAAATTCAGATGCCCTGGTAATCTTGACAGAATGGCAGGAGTTTAAGGATATTGATTTATTGAGAATAAAAGGGCTGCTCAATCAGAAGATAATAATTGACGGAAGAAACATATTCAATAAAGACCGCATGAAAGGGCTGGGCTTTAATTACTTCTCAATTGGGAGATAAGAATGAAAAATGTATTGGTTGCTGGGGGAGCAGGATTCATCGGCTCATGGCTGTGCGAGGAACTGCTGAAACAGAATTTTAGAGTAGTCTGCATAGACAATCTTTGCACAGGAAGAGAACAGAATATCCTTCATTTAAAACAGGATAAGAATTTTGAATTCATTAACTGTGATATAATAAAACCTCTTCCAGAATCGATAGGAAAAATGGATTTTATCTTTCATCTTGCAAGCCCTGCTTCTCCGCCAGCATACCAAAAACTTGCGATTGAAACACTGCTCGTCAATTCAAATGGAACCCTTAACCTGCTGGAATTAGCAAGAAAAGATAATGCAAGATTCCTTTTTGCTTCTACAAGCGAGGTATATGGAAATCCTATGCAGCATCCCCAGAAAGAGACATACTGGGGAAATGTCAATCCCAATGGAATACGTTCAATGTATGATGAAAGCAAGAGATTTGCCGAGGCATTATGCATGGCATATTTCCGCAAATACAATATTGATTTGAGAATAGCTAGGATATTCAATACATACGGGCCAAGGATGAGGGCTGATGATGGCAGGGTGATTTCAAATTTTATAAATCAGTCATTGCAGGATGAGCCATTAACTGTATATGGCGATGGAAAACAAACAAGGAGCTTATGCTATGTTTCTGACCTTGTTGAAGGGCTGCTAGGATTAATGTTTGAGGAAGGCATTGGAGGAGAGGTAGTAAATTTAGGGAATCCCCACGAGAGAATAATTTTTGAATTAGCTGAAATCATAAGGAGATTAACAAATTCAAAATCAGAGATAAGCTTTAAGGAATTGCCACAAGATGACCCTGAAAGAAGATGCCCTGGCATAAGCAAGGCAGAAAAACTTCTTAACTGGAATCCAAAAATCTCCCTGGAGCAGGGATTGCAAAAAACAATCGAATGGTACAAGGCAAATTTGTAAGTTTCTCTTTTAAATTTTTGAGACATGTTGATTCCATAAGTAATTTAAATGCCCTGAATTTCTAAAGCAGATGAAGGATAGGGAAATGGCAAAGGGAGATAAAGAACAAAAAAAAGAGGACGAGCATATAAATTCTCTAACCCAAATAGCGAGGGGGGCTGGAATTGTTTTCTTCGGGCTTATTCTTGGGAAGATTATTGGTTTTTTCTATACCATGATTGTGGCAAGAATTGGAACAGAGCAATTTGGCCTACTTAATCTCGGTCTTTCAGTAGTTTCGCTCGCCGCTACTTTTTCTTTGCTTGGATTTGATAGCGGCATATTAAGATATATCCCCTATTATCAGGGAAAAAATGACAAGTCAAGAATAAAAGGTACGCTTATATCCTCTTTAAAGATATGCCTTCTATTAAGCATATTCTTTTCAGCGGTTACATTTATTTTTGCTTCCAACATTGCAATTTCTTTTTTTCATAACGAGAAGTTTATACCTATATTAAGAATTTTTGCTTTGACGATACCATTCTCTGTTGTGACAATACTGCTTCTTGCGAGTTTTAGGGCATTTCGCCGTGTAGATTATCAGGTGGGGTTAAACGAGATAGCAGAGAAGGTTATAAGACTGCTTACAACCTTTTTATTAGTTTATTTAGGTTTAGGGGTTATGGGGGCTACTTACTCTTACCTTGTTTCTGCATTTCTTGTTTGCATTCTTAGCATCTTTATACTTGAGAAAAGGGTTTTCCCAATCTTTGACAGAACTATAAAATCTGCTCCTCATTTGAGGGAACTGGCGAACTATTCATTTCCAGTTATGTTCGCAGCTATAATGGTTTTTCTGATAGTATGGACAGATACCTTAATGCTCGGTTATTTCAGAACAGCTTCTGAAGTAGGAATCTATAATGCCGCACATTCTACAGCGGCTTTGATATTTATTCTTCCAGCAGGGATAATCTCTCTGTTTTTGCCTATTGTGATGGGATTTTACAGCCGCAAAAAATATAATCAGATTAAAAAGTTTCATAAAACTGTTTCGAGATGGATATTCTTTTTTAATTTCCCAGTATTCCTGGTAATGGCTATTTTCCCAAGCCAGATTATAAGGATAATCTTCGGCAAGGAGTATGCCGCGGCAGCATTACCCCTCGTAATACTTGTTGCTGGATACATCCTTTACTCTCTTACTTACACAAGCACTAACATATTAAGCATGGCAAAGAAAACAAAATTAATCTTAATCATAACCATAATCCTTGCCGGCTCAAATATCCTTCTTAACTTTTTGCTTATCCCTCCTTATGGGGTAAATGGTGCAGCTGTTGCGACATCAGTATCCTATATTTTTGGCTCTTTATTCTATCTATTCTTTGGCCGCAAGTTAATTGGTGTTTGGGCTATGGATAGCTCTTTCTTCAGGGCATTTTTTGCAGGCGTGCCTGCAATAATCATAATGTATCTTTTTATTCATTTTTTTGTTAATCCCATACCCTATTCTGGTTTCTTGGGCATGTTATACTTTGGAGCTCTATCCTCAATCTTCTTTTTGCTTTACTTTGGTCTGCTTCTGTTATTGAGGAGTTTTAAGTCAGATGACCTAGAAATAATGAAGATTATGATTTCAAAATTAAGGCTGCACTTTAAGTAGAATTTTTAGTTTTTTCTTTTTTATCGCTTCAAGCACATCATAGTCAACATCTATTTCGCCCAAGCTTATATCTCTAATCCTGCCATGAAAGTCAGAGCCGCCTGTCTGCAAAATATTCTTTTCTTTTGCTATTTTTATAAAAGATTTTATCGTTTCGTTTGTTCTTTTTTTGTCATAATTGTCGGGAAACACCTTGTCATAAGGATATATTATCTCTATTCCATCACCCCCCATTTTTAGGAATAACCCTATTAATTCTATCGAGTCTCTTCTGCCATAAACTCCAGGATGAGCAAGAAATGCAAGCCCTCCCGCTTTTTTTATTATCCTTATTGCCTCCGAAATTCCCACTGTATCCTGCCCTCTATTGTCACTTCTCCTTTTAGGATTATATCTTAATTTGCTAATCTCTTTATTTTTTTGGTTGATGAATAGTCCTATCACATGCACATTAAAAAATCCCTGACTTTTTTCATTGCATGTAATTTCAATGCCGGGTATTACCTCTATTCTGCCATCTGCATGATTAATGGCTCGAGAGATTCCATCAGCAGTGTCATGGTCTGTAATCGCTATTGCTTTAAGGCCCCTTTTTACAGCAATGTCAACAATCTGTTCTGGAGAGAAGTCCCCATCAGAAAAATTAGTATGAATGTGCAAGTCAATCTTTTCCATTAATACCTAATCTTATGTTAATTTATAACTTTTTCTAGAAATTGCCCTTAAGTATATCCAAGGTCTCTTAAGCTTTTCATTATCTTTTCTCTTACTTCTCCCCTTCCAGACCTTTCATGCGCATTTTTGTCAAGATTCTTTGATGTGCACCTAATACAACCCAGAGAAGTATACCCTTGGGCATAAAGGGGATTGCATTCAATATTAAACTTTTTAACATAGTCTAGAATATCATTTTGTTTCCAGAATAGCAGGGGATGCACCCTCATATGTGTTTTTCTTGGCGAGAAAAAAACTTCCTGGGCTCTTTCTTCGTGTTCTACTCCCCTCAATCCCACCATAAACGCATCGAACTTCATGTCATCAATTGCCTTCATCATAGGGGTTATTTTGTGATAATCGCAGCATACTTTGGTAAACTCTGGGGTTTTAAGCCCGTAATTATTTATAAATTCGTCAAATCTCTTTTCAGGCGCTTTCACTTCAGTAAGATTGACTTTCCATTCCTTCTTTACTTTATCAATAAATGTGAAAGTTTCCGAAAACTCATCCAGAGTATTAACAAAAACAGTGGGAATAGTTGGATACAAAGGCAAAGCAAGATGCAATAAAACAAGACTATCTGTGCCCCCGCTGAATCCCAGCCCCATTCTTGGATATTTTGCAATTGCCTCTTTCATTATCTCTTTTGATTTGGCTATCTTGGCATCTAGGTCAAGGTCTACAAGCTGCCTGTATTCAGGCTTCATTAATTCCAAGCATCTTTTTGTTCTTTCGTTAATAAACTCTTCAGCCATTTTTTCCTCATAATTAAGTATAATTATAATAATTATATATAATTAAGGGTATTTAAATATTTCTGTGCAATATTATATACTTTTTCAAATCAAAAAAACTTTGAGTGCTACCACACACCCGCGAAAACTTTCAGTTTTCTGGGCATAGGAAATCCTTAGATTTCCTCTGTTTAGTGTGTGGTTGTGAGTTTTTTGAATGATCAGAAATGACTGCACCCTGAAGGGTGCGGTTTGAACTGCATTTCTGACATCATAAGAATGTACAATTCTCTAATTAAATTTGCTTAATATTACTTCGGCTATATCTTTGATATTTATCTTTTCCTTTCTGCCTTTGCATTTGCCATCCTTCATGATAAAAATGCCTTCTCTTGAATGCACAGCATCATCACTTCCGGCAGCAATCATAGGGCTCCATAGATTTTCATTTCCTATAATTGAGGCATTTGAGCCGTATTCCAGATTGTCAAAGTAAATCATCATGTCTGGCGCAACATCCCTTGCTTCTCCATCATAATCTTTTTTTCTTATGAAAACATTTGTATTCAACTCTTTCCCATCATCGCCGCGAATTTCTTTTAGTTTCCCCTCCAATTCTTTTATGAGCTCATCAGCATCCTTTTCTTCTACGATGCCTTCAGGTTCTCTTCCCTTTAAATTTATGAATATATGCCCTTCATAAGTACCAAAGGCAAAAACCCTTGTTTTTTTCCAGTCAACCATCCCAGGATTTAATCTGCATTTTTCTTTTATTGGCTCTTTCAAAACCAAATAACCCTCTTTAATCAGCCAATCACCCAAGTTAATCCTGTTATGCAGCCTAGTTGTTCCATGGTCTGAGCAGACAATAATTATAGTGTCTTTATCCAACAATTCTATGACTCTCCCGAGTTCTTTGTCTATTAGTTTGTAATAATCTTTTAATTCATTTTTATAAGGCGAATTTTGTTCATACTTTCCGTGCTTCTCGTCAAAGAACCTCCAGAAATTGTGGTTCATTCTGTCGCTTCCAATTAACACCCCAAAAAATAAGTCCCAGGGTTTATTTTGGATTAGATATTTAATAACTTGAAAATGCATTTTAGTCATATCATTCACTTTCTCTTTTAACCCCTCCTTTGAAAGATTTTTGTATTCTTCTATATCAATCATATAACCCCTTCCAAGAAAATCCCTTAACTCACCTCTCAGTTCCGCAGGAAAAGCATACTCACAATCTGTTCCAGGCGTCATAAATCCTGTAATCATAACGCCGTCAAAGGGCTTTATAGGCCAAGTCATGGGAACTCCGAATATTATAGATTTTTTTCCTTTTTCGGAAAGAATCTCCCAGAATGATTTATGTCTGATATTCTCAGAAGATATAATCTCTGAAGGAGAATATTCATGGTTTATCCTGTAGGCATAATCAAACAAACCACTGTCTCCTGTGCCCCTGCCAGTAAAAAAAGAAGGCCATGCACAGCATGTTAATGGGGGCATTGAGCTTTCTACTTCCCTATAGCAACCCTCTTTTACCAGCTTCTTTATATTCGGAAGTTCATCCAGCCATTTATCAAATATGAGTTCTGGCGGGGCACCATCAATTCCCAAAATAAATACTTTAGTCATTTTAATTGAATCAATAAATGAGATTAATCTAGATAACCCAAGGCCCTTAATCTTTCCTTTACCCTCTCTTCACCCTGATTGTCCAGCTGGTTTTTTTCCTTTTTTGTTGCTTTTTCAACTAAGAGCTCTCTCAGTACATATTCGACATAGCTGCCCACTGAAGTAAAACCAGTCCCCTTTATCTGCGCTTTTATTTTCTCTACAAGATTTATTGGCAAGGAGACGCTTGTGAACCTCGATTTTTCCTTTTTGGGATTCATATTTTGTTAATTATATATAATTATTTAAACCTTTTGGTTTCCTTGTTCATAAGATTTAAAAATAATCTTCTTATCTTTCAAGTAAGATGGCTGAAAAGAAAAAAGTTGCAATTTTGGCGCTTGACGGGGTTGGATGGGATCTTCTTGACAAGCTTATTGAAAGAGGGGATATGCCAAATCTGAAAAAAATGATTGGGCAAGGAGTGAAAACATGCCTCCATTCTGTAACACCGCCTTCTTCCGGCCCTATATGGACTTCATTTTCAACTGGCAAGTACCCAAATAATCATGGATGCTATGATTTTCTTTTGCCTGGCAAGGACCTTAATACCTTCCATCCGATTTCTTCAAGAAGCATACAGGGAAAAACATTTTACGAGCTTTTGGAGGAAAAAAACCTGAATTCAATAATTATCAACCTGCCAAATTCCTATCCCCCAAAACTAAATCTTGATAAGTCAATACAAATAACCTGCATTATGACCCAGGGCGATAATTTTATTTTTCCCCTGAACCTAAAGTACAAGATACCTATACTGAAGGAATACAAGCTATTGCCCGACCCGACTTTTAATCTGAAAGGAGACAAGAAGAAAGAGCTGGAGTCGACAATTGAAGTCGCAGACACGAGATTTAAGTGTGCAAAGGAATTGTTCAAGCTAAAATGGAATTTTTTCTTTTTTATGTTCAGCGAGACAGACTGGATGCAGCATAGCGTATATGACAAGCTTCTTGCAGGAGAAGACGAGATTGCCGTAAAACTTTTCAGGAACATAGATAACTACATAGGATGGTTTATGAAAAACCTGCCGAAAGACTGTTCATTTATACTTATGTCTGATCACGGATTCCAGACATATAATGGAATCTTTTTTGTCAATAAATGGCTTGAGAACGAGGGATTTCTTAAAACAAAAAATGTGCCATTGGCAGAAGGCGCTATTCCTACGAGAACACAACAGGCAAGAATTGAAAAAGAGAAGCAAATGAAGAAAAGTTTTTATATGAGCCCGCTAATACGCAAAATCCTTTATAGCAAGGCCTTGTACAGAGCAGCTAGATTCTTTTATAGAAAGTTTGCATTCAGATTTCTTGCCTTCAAATTTAAGGTATCCCCTGATTTTGAGAAAACAAAGGTGATAAGCCCTCCAGGAACAGACCCCATGTTTCTTTATGTAAATGATTTCAGGTTCCAAAATCCTGTCGTCAAGACAAGAGCTGAAAAAGAGAAACTGATAAGCAATGTTATATTCCAGCTGAAGAATCTTCGAGACAAAAATGGAGAGCTTGTGCTGAATGACGTTAAAAGAGTAAGTGAAGTTTATAAGGGAGCAATTCCTGAAAAAGCGCCAGATATAATATTAGACATGAACAAATATATGGTACAGCATGAATTTTTTGCTCCAAAAATATTAAATGAGGAAATCCAGCATTCCCATTCACCAAGAGCGGTATTCATTTGCTATGGGAGAGACATAAAAAAAGGAGATATACCTGAAGTAAGCATGGTTGATATTGCCCCGACTATTTTGAATCTTTTTAATTTAAAAGTGCCAAAAGATATGGAAGGCAAGATTTTTGACATCAAAAAGTAAATAAGATAGAAGGATGTTGCACAAGGTTTTTAAATTTTCTCGGTTAAACCTTCCAAATGGAGAAAAAAGGAAATATTGTGGCGATAATTCCCGCGAGGGGCGGCTCCAAAAGAATCCCCAATAAGAATATAAGGGAGATTGATGGCAAGCCGTTAATTGCCTACACAATTGAAGAAGCCAAAAAGAGCAAGCTTCTTGACAGGATAATAGTTTCTACAGACAGCGAAAAAATTGCAGGAATAGCAAAAAAATATGGCGCAGAAGTTCCTTTTATCAGGCCAAGTGAATTAGCCACAGATACTGCCCCGACTTCTCTTGCCTTGATTCATGCCGTGAATTATCTAGAAAAAACAGAAAATTATCGTGTTAATGTCATAGTAATCCTGCAGCCCAATTGCCCTTTAAGAACAGCAGAGCAGATAGATGGGGGAATAAAAAAGTTGCTTGAGCTCAATGTTGATTCACTGGTTGGATTAAAAAAAGCTGATCCTCCCTGGTGGCTCTTCAAGACAAGAGGAGATAAAGTTGAACTTTTTTTTAAGGACGACAAAATCGACTTTTATACAAGGTCACAGGATTTTCCCCCTGTTTATCTCATAAGTGGCGCATTGCATATAACAAAAAAAGAGTGGCTGATGAGAACAAGCAAGGCATTTAACCTGGAAAATTGCGGTTATATCATTATGGACAAAGAGTCGTCCATAGATATTGATGAGATAGAGGATTTTATGCTGGCAGAACAAATTATAAAGTCAAGGAAGAAAGAGGGAAATAAAAATGAATGAAGTAAGGATAGGGAATATAACAGTTGGAAAAAATAATCCTATTTTTGTTATAGCAGAAGCCGGCGTAAATCATAATGGTTCTCTTGAAACAGCAAAAAAACTTGTTGATGCAGCAAAAGAGGCGGGGGCAGATGCCGTAAAATTCCAGTCATTCACGACAGAAAATCTTGTTACAGCCTATGCCCCAAAAGCAGATTACCAAAAAGAGACAACTTCTGAAAAAGAAAGCCAGTTTGAAATGCTCAAAAAGCTTGAATTAAAAGCAAAAATTTTTTTTGAATTAAAAGAATATTGCGATAAAAAAGGGATATTATTCTTGTCAACGCCCCATACAGCAGATACCTTAGAATATTTAGACAAACTTATGCCAGCATATAAGATAGGTTCTGGTGACTTGACAAATATCCCTGTTTTAGAGGAGATTGCGAAAAGACAAAGACCAATAATATTGGGCACAGGAATGGCAACATTAGCAGAAGTTCATGAAACTGTGGATGCAATAAAAAAAATAAATAATCAATTGATAATTTTGCATTGCACAACAGAATATCCCTGCAGAAGAGAAGATGTTAATCTAAGAGCAATGCAGACATTGCAAAAAGAGTTTGATTATCCTGTGGGATATTCAGACCATACAGAAGGGATAGACGTTTCATTAATGGCAGCAAGATTGGGAGCAGTTGTAATAGAGAAGCATTTCACTCTTGACAAGAATATGGAAGGGCCGGACCACAAGGCGTCATTAAACCCCGAGGAGCTGAAAGAACTTGTGACAGGATTAAGAAACAAAAATTATCCTGAACTGGACGAAGTTGTTCTGGGCTCAAGCGAAAAAAAGCCCACTGAAACAGAGCTGATGAATGCCAAAGTTGCAAGGAAAAGTATTGTTGCTAATCAGGATATTGCCGAAGGTGCAATCATAAGCAGGGATATGCTATCTATAAAAAGACCAGGCATAGGAATAAAACCATCTGAATTGGGCAATATTTTAGGTAAAAGAGCAGCACTTGGCATAAAGAAAGACGAATTAATAAAGAGTTCGCAGATTAAAAAAAAGATACTAATCACAGGCGGGGCGGGATTTATAGGGAGTTCATTAATTAAGGAGTTGGGCGATTATGATATTGTTTCTTTGGATATAAGCAACGATATTATTAGAGGAACATTAAATGCAGAATTTGTTGATGGCAATATTTTAGAGGAGAGTGTTTTAAACAGAGCGATGAAGAATGTTGACATAGTTATTCATCTTGCAGGGATAAAAGGCGAATCAAATTGTCTGAAAAGTCCAGCACTTGCCATTTTATCCAATGTGCTTGCGACTGCACTTGTTGTAAAGCATGCCAAATTGAATAATGTCTCAAAGATAATCTTTGCTTCAAGCATCTATACTTATTCCTCTTACAAGAAAAGAACTCTTCCACTTAAAGAGAGTGATGAGGCTGAACCGGATACTTTATACGGCTCATTAAAATTGTGCTGCGAGGAGATAATAAGGAATTCTGGCATTGATTATGTAATTCTTAGATTTGCGAATGTTTATGGTGCTGGGAGCAAAATACACAAGCAGATTGGGGGCGCTATCGGAAATTTTATTGATGCAGTAATTAATAATTCCGAAATTAATATCATCAATAGCGGGGAGAACAAGATTGATTACGTGAATGTTGCAGATGTTGCAGATGCAATTAAAGCTGCATTTGAGGCAGATATAAGCGGGCAGATTTATAATATCGGCGGCAATTCACCATTATCTGTAATTGAGTTGGCAAGATTGGTTATCGGGATTGCAAAGGATAATGGGATAGATTACTCCAAAGAATTTATTGAAAAACAAACAGAAGAAAAAATACTTGCTGATTCATGGTCAGATATAAGCAGAGCAAATAGGGAATTAGGATGGAGCCCAAAAATCAGCTTGAAAGAAGGGATTAACGAGATAATTGATTTCCGGATGGGGCTGAAATGAGGGTATCTATTCAGCAACCGCAATACCTGCCGTATATAGGGTTTTTTCACAAGCTTATGCTTAGTGATATTCATGTTATACTTGATGATGTCATATATGGCAAGAATACATTTGTAAACAGGAACAGGATAAAAACACCCCAAGGAGCGGCGTGGATAACCGTCCCTACGAGGGCAAAAAGAGATCAGCTAATCAAGGAATACAAAATCGATAATAGCCGTAATTGGAAGCGGAAGCATCTTAATGCAATAAAAACAAACTATGGGGGAGCACCCTTTTTTAAAGATTATAGGGAATTTTTTGATGATTACTACAAAAAGGAATGGATTAGATTGGTAGACTTAGATTCAGAAGCATTAGAATATATCTCAAAACAATTAAATATTAATGTTAAATTCATAATGGCATCTGAACTGGGCATAACAACAACAGAAACACAAAGATTAATTGATATATGCAGCAAAGTAGGGGCCGATACTTACATCTCTGGAATTGGCGGAAAAGAGTATATGGATAAGAAATTATTTAAAACAAATGGCATAAAATTATTGTATCAGGATTTCAAGCATCCAGTATACAAGCAGAGATTTGGGAAATTTGAGGAATTTATGTCTATAATTGATTTGCTTCTTAATCATGGAGCAGAGAGTATAGAAATAATAAAGAACTCAGGAGGCACACGACAAAGTGAATAAATAAAATGGAAGAATTACCTGCAATAGCAGGCGGAAAGAGCATGTTTGACAAATTTATGCCAATAGCAAGGCCTGATTTGCCCCCCCTTGATGAAATAAAACCCTACTTGGACGATATGTTTGAGACAGGAATGATAACAAACCACAAGTTTGTCAAGAGATTTGAAAGCGCGATTGCTGAGTATCTTCAAGTAAAACATTCTATTTGTGTTTCAAGCGGAACATCTGCCTTAATGCTTGCTGCGAAGGCATTAGGGCTAAATGGGGATGTTATTACGCCAAGCTTTACCTTTTCAGCGACTGTTCATGCATTGAGCTGGTGTAATTTAAATCCTGTATTTGTTGATATTGACAGAGAAACATTTAATATTGATACAAGCAAGATAGAAGAAGCAATTACTAAAAAAACAAGTGCAATTGTGCCAGTTAATGTTTTTGGCAATCCCTGTGAAATAGACAAACTGGAGAAGATTGCCAAAGAATTCAATCTGAAGCTATTATTTGATTCTGCCCATGCATTTGGAACAACTTACAGAAACAAAAAAGTTGGCAATTTTGGCGATGCAGAGATGTTCAGTTTAACCCCTACAAAAGTATTGACTGCAGGAGAAGGAGGCATTATTGCAACAAATAATGAAGATGTTTGCAAACAGATTATTCTTGACAGGGAATACGGGAAAATGCCAGATTATGACTGCAAGACCATTGGATTAAGCGCAAGAATGGCAGAATTCAATGCAATTCTTGGATTCCATAATCTCCAAAGATTGGAGGAGAACATCAAAAGGCGAAATGAGTTGTATAAAATTTACACATCAGAATTAAGGGATATCAAGGGTTTGACTTTGCAGAAGCTTAATAAGAATGCAGATTGCTCTATGAAGGATTTTGCAATAGTTATTGATAATAAGGCATTTGGTATCAATCGTGATAAACTTACAGATGCACTAACAAAGGAGAATATCTCATGGAGAAAATATTTTTATCCTCCAGTCCATAAAGAAACTGCTTATAAAAATCTGGAAATCAGCAAAAAAACACTTCCAAATACAGATTTTATTTCAGAGAGTATACTAACTTTGCCCTTTTTTACCGCGATGACTGACGAAGATGTCATAAAAATTTGCAATGCAATAAAAAGAATAAATAAATGGGCGAAGAGCAGATAATGTCTTATCACGATTTTCATCTTGTATTTTTTCATCAGAAAATGAAAGGCATAAAAAAATGAAAAAGGTAGTCATAATAGATTACAGATTAGGAAATATAAATTCCGTGGCAAATGCATTTAATTTCTTGGGATGCGATACTGTTGTATCCTGCAGAAAAGAGGATATAGAGGCTGCAGATTATATTATATTGCCTGGAGTCGGGGCATTCGGTGAGGGGATGAAGAATCTTGAAAATCTTGGCATGATTGATGTTTTAAACAAGCAAGTTATAGAAAATAAAAAGCCGATTCTTGGCATTTGCTTGGGATTTCAGCTGTTCGCGAAGGAATCTGAAGAAAACGGGCTTTTTAAGGGTCTGGGGTGGGTAAACGGCAGAGTAGAAAAATTAAAGGTTAATGGCTTGAGGATGCCCCATATAGGATGGAATGACATCAAAATAAAAAAGGATTCTCTCCTGTTAAAAGATATTCCAGATAATAATTTCTATTTTGTTCATTCATATGCCTATCAATCAGGAATAGATGATATTGTGACATCTGTGTGCAATTATGGCGTTGATTTTGTTTCATCAATACAGAAGGGCAATATCTTTGGGACCCAGTTTCATCCAGAAAAAAGCCATATAAGCGGGTTGAAATTACTTAAAAATTTCATTAATTTTAATGGAGATTGATAAAAAATGCTGAAGACAAGACTCATACCTTGCTTGGTGCTGAAGGGAAATATGCTTGTGCAGAGCATTGGATTCAAGAGATATCTGCCTATTGGGAGGCCGGAGATTGCAATTGAGTATTTTATGAACTGGGATGTTGATGAAATTATCCTTTTGGACATAACCGCCACAAGAGAGGGAAGAAAACCAAATTTAGAACTAATCAAATTCCTTTCAAAGAAGTGTTTCCTGCCATTTGCTGTAGGCGGCGGAATAAGAAGCATTGATGATGTAAGGGATGTTTTGAAAGCCGGAGCAGACAAGGTGTCAATAAATACCTCTGCTGTTACTAATCCTGAACTAATTAAAGAAAGCGCAAAGGCATTTGGAAGCCAGGCGATTGTCGTTTCTATGGATGTAAAAATGAATACCTCAAACAAATATGAGATTTTTATTGATTCTGGAAGAAAGGCAACAGATTTAGAACCAGCAGAATTTGCAAAAAAGATGGAATCTTTGGGAGCAGGTGAAATATTTCTTAATTCCATAGACCGAGACGGCATGAAGAATGGGTATGATTTAGAGATGGTGAGAAATGTGAGTGATGCTGTTAACATACCAATTATCGCATGCGGCGGTGTTGGGAGGATGGAGCATTTTGTTGAGGGCGCAATAAAAGGGCATGCATCAGCGGTTTCTGCAGCAAATATCTTTCAGCATATCGAGCAGAGCACAATAATCGCAAAAGCGATTTTAAAGAAATATGGAGTTGATGTCAGATTAATCTCCAAAGTGAATTATGATTATTTTGAGTTTGACGAATTCGGCAGGGTGGTAAAATCGCCGAAAATAGAGAAAACAACGTGGTATTAACGAAAGATACTTAAATCATTTAAAATTTGGAATTTCAGAAAGAAAATGAGATATTGTACAAGATGTGTGTATCCTGAAACACACCCCCATCTTTTGACATTTGATGAGCAAGGTGTATGTAGCGGATGCAGGGTGCATGAGGAAAAGGACAGTTTGAACTGGGAAGAAAGATTCAAGATACTAAAGCAGATAGCCGAAAAATACAGGAATAAGGATGGCAGCAATTATGACTGCATTGTCCCTGTTTGTGGCGGAAAAGATAGCTTTTTTATCACACATGTTGTAACAAAGGTTTTGGGGCTAAATCCACTTTTAGTAACATTCAACGAGGAATACAATACAAAGAAGGGCATAAGAAATCTTGCCAACCTTATAACCAAATTTGATTGTGATCATATCCAGTATACTGTTGACCCGATGCTCATAAAAAAGATAGCCAAGGTTACAATGAGAAAATCGGGGGATATGTACTGGCATTGTGTTGCAGGAACAAGCGTTTTTCCAGTTCAAGCAGCGGTTAAGTTTGATATACCCCTTATTATATGGGGAGTCCATCCTCTTTCTGATTCAGTTGGAATGTTCTCTCATTTGGATATGGTAGAGATGAGCAAAAAGGTAAGGCAAGAGCATATTATGAGGACCCGTGATTATAAGGACTTAATCGGTGAAGAAGGAATAACAGAGAAGGAACTTGCGCCTTTTATATACCCCTCAGACGAAGAATTGGAAAGAGTCGGAGTTAGAGGTATCTATCTAAGTAATTTTATCAGGTGGGATTCACAGAAACAGCACGAGGATATGATAAATATGTATGGATATGAGTCAGGGGTGCAGGAAAGAACATTTAATACATATGAGAATGTGCACTGCTTGCACTGTGATGGCGTTCATGATTACATCAAATTCCTGAAGTACGGATTTGGAAGGGCAACAGAGCATACATGCCGCGACATAAGATTAAAGAGGATGACAAGAGAAGAGGCAATAGAACTGACAGAGAAATATGATTACAAAGTGCCAAGGGACCTTAAGATCTTCCTTGAAGGGATTGGCATGAGTGAAAAGGAATTTTATGAGTGCATCGATAAATTCAGAGACCCGAGAGCCTGGGAAAAGGTAAACGGTGAGTGGCAGTTAAAAGACCCTATAAGAAATCACATAAATGACAAGGATGTTGATGATGTAAGACTAGAGAGGATAGAAGAAAGGAAGTATATAAGAACAGTTTCTCCCGAATCAGACGAGCCTGATGACCGGACTTATCTTATGGGCAGGACATATATAGACAAAAGAAATTTCAGGGCTGTAACCGACTAAAATGACAAAGATGGAATATTGCAAAAGATGTGTAATGCCTAATACAAAACCGGGCATAGTTTTGGATGAGGAAGGCATTTGCAATGCATGCAGAAGCGTTGAAAAAAAGAAATTAATTGACTGGGGGCAAAGAAAAAGAGAGCTTATTGAATTATGCGAAGAAATAAAGAAGAATAACAAGGGTCCATATGACTGCCTCGTTGCAGTAAGCGGCGGAAAGGACAGCATCTATCAGGTATGGTATATGAAGAATATCTGCAAGATGAAGGTGCTTGCTGTTTGCATCATTTCTCATTTAAGAACAAGAGAGGGTATAGAAAATATGAACAATATGATTACTCGGCTGGGGATAGATACGATTACAGTCAGCTTAAAACCAAGCACTCTCGCAAGTGCAAGAAAAAGGGCATTTATAGATTATGGGGAGCCAAATTGGATTGAGCATCTTGTAGTATTTTCTGGAGTTGCAAGAGTGGCATTTGCATATAAAATCCCTTTGACTGTCTGGGGCGAGGACATCTCGGTTGAATTCGGCGGACCAACTGCAAATAAGCGTGTTGCTTCTGCCCAGGATTTGATAAATAATGAGCTCATAAAAGGCAGGCAGATAGACCCATTTTACAATGGCAAGGAGATACAAAAGAAGTATACCTTCTTTTATCATCATCCCCCAATCGAAGAGATGAAAAAGCATTATCTAAAAAGCATATACTTGGGATATTTTAACAACTGGGATGGGCATATGCATTATCTTAAGGCGAAAGAGGTTGCTAGTTTCCAAGAACGGCGTGCGGGATGCCTCTCTGGAAATTTTCTTCCTTATGATAATATAGACGAGAAGATATGCGAGACGCATATATGGCTAAAGTATCTTAAATTCGGTTTCTGGAGGCCCACAGACCAGTGCTGCTACTTCATATGGAATGGAAGAATGACAAGAGAGGAAGCAGTAAAAGTAGTCAATAATTTGCAGGATGAATTTCCGATAGAATATTTTCAGGATTTCCTTAATTTTCACGGCTTGACGCAGGAAGAATTCTGGAAAATTTCTGAAAAATACAGGAATCTTGACATCTGGGAAAAAGTCAAGGGCAGATGGAAGATTAAGTATCCATTAGAATAATTCTTATTTATTCTTTCTGTATTGATGCTTCCCTTTTTCGTCCACGTATCCTTCGAGCCTTGCAGGAACGCCAAATACGAGGGAATTATCTTTAACTTCCTTTAAGACAAGAGAGCCAGCCCCGATAATACAATTTTTTCCGATTTTTACATCCTCATTTACGGTAGAATGCGCTCCTATCCACGTATATTCTCCAATATGATTTCCACTAACTAAAACGCTTCCAGGGGAAATATTTGTATAATCCTCTAGGTTAGAGTCATGCTCAATTATTGAGCTGGTATCAACAATGACTCCATTGCCTATCCTGACATTATTGCATACGATTGCGCCAACGCCTATTATAACTCCCTTTCCAATGCCTGCAGTTTTGGAGATTATTGCACTTGGATGTATTATTGAAATTAAATCTATCTGCTCTTTTTTTAATTTCTCAATTATTTCTGCCCTTAAATGATTATCACCTAACGCAACGATATATGAATGCTCTTCACTGAATTTTGCATTCTTTATTTTTCCCAGGACAGGAAAGCCATTAACATTTCCTTTCATGTTATCATCCAAGAATCCTATAACCTTATATTCGCTAAAATTACTAATATACTCTAAAATAACCCTGCCCTGCTCTCCAGCACCTATAATCACAATATCTTTATGTTTTTCAGCCAATACCATTTTATTCCTCAATCTTTTTAATGCAAACAAATGCCTCTGCAGCATTCAAGCCAGATTCTACCCCCCTATGCTTTGCAAGAACCTTTATTGCCTCTTCAGAAACAGGATTGGGAAAGTTTTTTACTTCTGTCTCATAAAAAGAAAGGGCCTTTAATTTTTTATCGAGATATTTATCTATACTAACATAGTAATTAGGAACGAATATCATTTCCTTATTATCAGCGCATTTATTTGTTGAGCCAAGGATTTCATAGGAAAAAACCTCTTGAACATTTCTTCTTGTGGCTATAAGCGTTGAATCATGGACTATCCTGTGGTCTTTGTTCAAATCCCCATGGTGATGGGTATAAACTCTTTGAGGGTTGACCTTTGCTATAACTCCCTCTATTTTTTTGTTTATTTCAAGCTGGGAGATAGAATCAAGCTTGCCATCAGGAAATTCATCAAAAAATACTTCCTTTACGCCCAAGTATTTTGTCGCCTTTAGGCAGGCGTCTCTTCTTAGCTTCAAAAATTTTTCCTTGTCTTCATACTGGGCTGAAACGCCTTCACTCATTATCAGCACATAAACATCATCTCCCTTTGCCGTATGTCTTGCTATTGTTCCGCCACATCCTAAAATTTCATCATCTGGGTGAGCCGCTATAACTAAAACTTTCATTTTAATATGTTTGCTCCTTTTGCAATAATTTTCTATCAATCTTTATTTCAGACAATAGAATGGCAATTCTTTCTGAAGTATGCCCGTCACCATAAGGGTTGCTGCATTTTTGAACCTTTTCCCTGAAGGATTTGTCATAAACAGCCCTCTTGACAGCCTCCTTAATCTTTTCTTTGTCATGCCCGACAAATATAACATTTTCTGCATGCTCTCTTTGCAATTGCCTTTCTCCAATATTAACAACGGGCAATTTGATAACTGGCGCTTCAAGAATCCCAGCACTTGAATTTCCAATTAATGCAGAGGCATTTCTCATAACATTAACAAAGATGTCCTCCTTTAAATTCTTGAATTGTTTGATAAAATCTAATCCTTTAGTTTCTTCTTCAATAATATCAAGAATGCCTCTGCTGCCTGCATCAGAATTTGGGTTTATCAAAACAGTTTTTATGCCCAATTCTTTGATAGCCCTTAATGTTATCCTCATTTGATTTGCACTTTCTTCAGCTTCACTGCTTAATGGATGCTGAAGCAGAATAATGAACTCTTTCCCCAATTCAAAATCAAGAATTTCTGAAAGCTCTTTTTTAGACTTACTTGGTGTTGTTATATATTTATCAACTCCTGCACTGCCTACATTTATAACGCGCCATGGTTCTTCGCCCATCTTGATTATTCTTTCTTTGTTTTGTTCAGTAGCTGGCAGATGCAGATTTGCCAATTTCGTTACAGCATGCCTTATGTAATCATCAACATTTCCTTTCACCCTGTCCCCTCCACCTATATGAACTATTGGAATGTTCATATAAACTCCAGCAAGAGCCATATTGATTGCCTCTTCCCTGTCAAATGCTGCAATAAGAATATCAGGTTTTATTCCCTCAATTTCATCTATTAGACTGGTGAGTTGTATTGAAGCGGATTTTATTCTTGAACCAAGAGAATCAGATTCAATCAAACTTTTGATTTTAGCATCAATTTCAAAACCATCCTTTTCTATTTCATTAACAGTCATACCATAGGTATCTGAAAGATGCGCTCCTGAAACTATAAGATGCAGCTCTAAATTCGGATGGTTCTTGACAGCTTGCATTATCTCTTTCAGAAGTCCATAGTCAGACCTTATTCCCGTCAAAAATAGTATTTTCCTTCTGTTCATCTTAATAGTTGCTGGTTGAAACTTCAAGAGGAAATATACTTTTAAAGCTTACCGAACAATATTCCATAACTTTTAAAAGGACTTAAGGGGTAGGATAGGAAGGGTAAAATATCAAACTTTCTTAACAAAACATGAGAGACATAAGTGAGTTATTTGTCAATGAAAACACCCCAATCAGGGATGCAATGAAGGTAATAGACAGGGGCGAGGTTAAAACAGCCCTGGTTGTTGATAAAAATAATAGGCTTTGTGGCGTCGTAGTAGATGGGGACATAAGAAGGGGTATATTAAACGGGATAGATGTTGGGGAAAGTATTTCGAAGATTATGAACAAGAGCCCGATATATGCGCCCTTAGATGCACCAAAAGAAAATATACTAAAGATTATAAAAAAACAGAAGATTGTTGGTTTGCCATTAGTTGACAAGAACAATATTGTGAAGAATTTTATTCTATCAGCAGAAGGAAGAGAACTCTGCTGTTTCACTGAAAATTCCAACTTAAAAAAGCATCTTGATAAAATACTTGTTATTGGCGGAGCAGGGTATCTTGGCTCGGTTCTTGCAAGGAAATTGATAAGCAAGGGATATAATGTTAGGGTTCTTGATAACCTTACATATGGGGATTATGGCATCAAAGATTTGATGGCAAACCCAAAATTTGAGTTTGTAAAAGGGGATATAAAGGATATATCCAACATAGTGAATGCAATTAAAGGCGTTGATGCAGTGATTCATCTGGCAGCAATTGTTGGCGATCCTGCATGCGCGGTAAACCCCCAAGATACTATTGAAACAAATTGCTTAGCTATGTATAACATTATCGAGACATGCAAGCTTTTCATGGTTAATCGCGTTATCTTTGCGTCCACATGCAGCGTTTATGGCTCAAGTTCAAATCCCGATGAGATTCTTAGAGAGGATTCTGAATTGAGGCCAGTATCTTTGTATGCCCAGTCTAAAATAAAATGCGAGAACAAGATTCTAGAGGCGATGGATGAGAATTTTTATCCTACTATCCTAAGAATGGCAACCCTTTATGGCCATTCGCCGAATATGCGTTTTGATTTAGTGGTAAATCTCCTAGTTGCCAAAGCATCTTTTGACAAGAAGATAACAATTTTCGGAGGAGATCAATGGAGGCCATTTTTGCATTTAGAGGATGCAGCTGAAGCGTATATCCAATGTTTGGAATCTCCGATAGAGAAGGTAGGAGGCAAAATATTCAATATTTCTTCAGAAAATCACAAGATTAATGATATCGGAAACATGATAAAGTCAGTTTTTCCAGAAGCAGATTTGGAGATTAGCGACAAGGTATCGGATAAGAGGAATTATAGGGTTTCTTCAGACAAAATTTTTCAGGCAATAGGATTTAAAATGGAAAATAAGGTAATGGACGGCATAATTGAAATCAAGAAGGTGATAGAAGATTCTGTAATAATAGATTACAAGGACTCCCGTTACAGAACATCTGCCCCACAGATGTAATCAATTTAATAACCGAGGTGTTTCTCATTAATAAGGTAAAAATCTTTCTCAAATAATTCAATAAGCTTTTTATCAATATCCCTGCTTAGTGGAGGATTGTTTAGGTCTCTTATAATATCCTCCACATGCGAGGTTTTTTTAACACCAAATATTATTTTATCAATTTTCTTATTGTTTAAGAGGAATCTTCTTGCAAGAGAAGGCAATTCTATTCTGTTTTCTTTGCCTATCTTTTTTAATGCCTCCACCCTTTTTAGTATAGAGACAAGTCTTTTTCCTTTTAGCCATTCAGAACGCTGGTCTTCTTTTGGGAAATCAGAATTTATTGTTATATTGCCAAATAGTAAGCCGTTTGCTAGGGGGGATCTAGCCATAAACTTTGTATTTTTTGGATATTTTATTTTTAAAAAATTCATTGCAAGGAGATTTGCATCATCTTGGATTACATCAAACTCGCTCAAATCTACTTTTTTGCCGTAATCGTAATTTCTTGCGATGCTGATTCCCTTATGCCTTATTTTGCCTTCGCTTTTTAATTTATCCATGAACTCAAGTATTGGCGCAAAATCCCTTACTTCATCGCGGGGGTTATGAAGGAACAGAACATTTATAGAATCTTTTGAAATTCTTTTGAGGCTTTGTTCAAATGATTCTTGCAAGTTTTTCAGCTCAAAACTTTTTTGTTTGAATGCTGCCACTCCAATTTTTGTGTTTATGAGAACATCATCCCTCTCATGAAACACATTGCCCAAGCAAAACTCCATAAACCCCTCGCCATAGCCTGGGGCAGTGTCAAATTCTTTAAATCCAGAGTTATAACAATGCTCAAGTGTCTCTTGGATTGTTTTTAAGCCGACCAATCCATAATCCCCGCTTAAAGGCCAGGTGCCTATAACTACCCTTGATTTGTGAATCATTTTAATCCCTCTTTTTTCTTTAGTTCGTCACATTTATCCAGACCTTCTCTTGCAAACTTCACAAAATTCTTTTTGTAGAATTCCAATAGCCTTCTGCTTAACACTACAGATTTTGACAAGGACCTGAGCCCTTGGTCTAGGTCATATTCATATTCATTAAAGTCTTTCGTTTCTTTCGCTTTGACCTGCTGTCCTGTGCCAAAAAATGGCGAGAAAAAAGTTACCGAAATGTTGTCAGGATTAAGAAGCTTATTAAATCTGATTGTCTCGTGAATCATCTCCTCGGTTTCTCCAGGCAGTCCAAGTATGTTATATGCTGTTCTTTTTATGCCTGCTTCTTTCAGCAGTTTGAAAGCGTTGATAATTGCTTCCTGCGAGGCAAAACGATTAAGGCTGTTCTTGCGGAAACTTTCTATGGAGATTTCAATGCCCATTCCGACACCGTCAACCCTCAATTTTTTAAGCAGTTTAACACTGGAAGGATTTATTCCTTCTGGCCTTGTTTCGATATATATCCTTATATCCAAATCAGAGCTGCTTATCATATCAGCAAGTTCTTCAAGAACCTCCCTTTTGATGGTTAAAAAATTTGCGTCCTGACAACGGATTAGATTTATTTTATATTTTTTATTCAGGGTTTTTAGCTCTTGGAATGCTCTTTTTGCACTTTTGTTCCTGAGATAATTTGATGCATTGCAAAGCACCCCATTTTTATTTTCACTAAAACCATAGTACTTTTGAATAATTGTCTCAACACAATAATCGCAGCTGTATACGCATCCTCTGGACAGTTCATAGTCGACCGCACGAACTATTTTTCCATTATATGGCCTGAAAAAAACTTGGTCTTCAAAAAGGGAATAATCATACAAGGGGATAGTATCCATATCTGAAATGATATCCTGCCTGGGATTGATAACAAGTTGTTTGCCTTTTCTGTAACATAACCCCTTTGTAGAAAGGAACTTTTCTTTATTTTTGAGGTTGTCTGCTAATTCAGACAGAACAAATTCCGATTCCCCCCTTATGAAATAATCTATTGCAGGGAATCTTTTTGATACCTCCAAGGGTATTGCAGTTGGCTGAAGACCTCCCGCAATCTTGATTGCTTTGGCTGGCATGTCTTTTATTAATTCATGCCCATATTGGATATTAACATATTCTCCTTCGCTGTGAAGGTGGGAAGAGATTGCTGACCAGAATATTATGTCTGGTTCAAACGATTTTATGGTATCTGACAAATCCTTTCTAACATCGCTTGTTTTTAATTTTATGAATTCTGAGTAACCCGAAGGTTTATACTGCTGGTTTGCAGTATTAAAATCAGTTTCATTTACTGTCCAGTCCTTGTAAAATGTGCAGTCAAAGAGTCTCACCTCATGCCCGCGAGATTTCAAGACGGCCGAATGGCTTGGAATCCAGATAGATGTGATTCCTCTGCCATATTTGTTGGGGTTTAGTAAAAGTATCCTCACCATTCTTAATTATCACCTCGCAGATATTTAAAAAGCTTATGCAATATTTTGCTATTTTTTGCCCATCATTTCCTCTATAAGATTTAGAATTCTTTCAGAAGATTTGCCATCCATTTTGTAGAGATACCATTTTAGGAATTTCTTCCTGTTCCGGTTATATTTACTTTTATAGCCCTTACTTAATACCTTCCTGATGGTATGGCTTATATTCTTCCTGTTATTAACTATCCTGCTCGCATTAAACTTTCCAAATCCTTTTAGCTCCGGCCTACAGTTAAATATATCTAAGTTTATAACCGGTTTATTCAAAAGCATGGCTTCAACTGTTACAGTTGAATTAACAGCTATTAGCAGTTCAGAGGCTTTTAAGAGGCTACCAATATCTATGTCTCTTATTATTACAATTTTTTCTTGTTTTTCTTTTTTTAAGTAAGAAAGAATAGCGTAGGATGTGCTCTCTTTGTCTCTTGGATGCAATTTAATAACTAACTTCTTATCGGGGAAATCATTCATAATTTCTAGGACAGTTTTAATCAGCTCAATCTTTTCTCTGTTAACAAAGTAGTAATCAGGAGTTAGTGTTGCTAAAATAAAAAATTTGTCCCCATGATTTATACCCAGTTTTTTATATATCCCCCTATCTATTGTTCTCTTTTTGATATACTTATCGAATTCTGCACATCCCGTTATAACTATCCTTTTTGGGTCTATATTATAATCTTCCAGATATTCTTTTGTGGAATTGCCCCATACTGCTATTTTGTCTGATATCAATGGCACAAAACCCCTGGGGGTGTCATTAATGAGAGTTGCGCCTTCTTGCAGAAGCAGAGATGGAATTCCATGTCTTTTTCCAACTTCAACTAAACTCCTGCTCCTTGGAGATAAATCCCCCTCAGTTATTATAGCCCCAATATTACTCTTCAACAGCTTTCTACTTGCCGCAATATAATACATTAACCATGGCAATCTTGTAAAAAATTGGTATTCCAATTCTGGCTCTACGGCTTCCCATAAATTATGCCCCCCATATAACAACTCGTTATAATCCCTCTTTTTTATCTCGCTCCATTTCCTCATTAACGCTCTTTTTTTGTCATGGATGACTCTTCTGTCCTCTTTGTCCAAAAAATCACCAAAAAAGATATATGGAATATTTTTTTCATGCAGGATGCTTCTGGCATCTTTATAATTAGTTAATACGACAAACTCCCTATTTTTCTTTCTTGTTACCTCGATTAATGGAAATATTCTCATTAAATCGCTTTTGTCATATGCCGCAAATAGAATCTTTTTATTTTTGCCATCTATCGGCTTCCCCCTTTTTGCAAACTCTTGATTATTAAAAAATGAGGGAAAGAGCATTCTTATCTCTAGAGAATATCTCCTCATATATCTCTTTACCTTTAGAAAGGCATCTGAAAGGCTTATTGGGCATGCCAAACTTACTATTGCAAATAAAGAAGCAATCTTCACATATTGGGGCTCCCGATCTAATACTATAAATTCTCTGGCATCCTCCTTCTGTTTTATCTCCTTTATTGTTTCTAATTCCTCCACTGCAGATGTCAAGCCATAGGCAAATTCTTCAGCCATATAGTCCCCAAGATTGTAATCCTCAAATGGGACAAGGTTGCCAAGTTTCTTGAATAGATTTTTTGCAATTTTTATTGTTCTAATGTAAGGATCAGAATACTTTTTGCGCACCTTTATGTATCCCTCAAAGAGCTTGGTATTTTCGTAATTTTTCTTTATTTGTGTATAAAGCTCAAGACTAGTGATTACCAAAAAATTTTCTTCTTTTTTATGCCTCTTAATAGTCCCTAAAACCAAAAAATTAAAAATAACCCACCAGTATATCCTATTAAGCTTTTTGAATATCCCGATATCTGGGAATGGTAGTTCCCTTTTTACAAGAAAGACAATTTTTCCCTTATTTTTTTGCAATTGCATATTTAACCTTTATTCTTTTTTCTGTATTATCTGAACATTCCTTCTTTCAGCCTTCTTGCTATTCTCAGGATTTTTCTTGGGTGCCGTATCGACTCTTTCAGCATTTCTATAGGCCGCCTTTTGAAATCATTTATTAATGTAGAAGGAAGCATTGGCGCCTCAGAAGCACATAGCTGGGAAATTTCATAATAATATTTTTCAATAACTGCAGGAGGCATTAAGGGGTTAGTGGGAATAACTACCTTATTCAGAACCATATCACTCCATTTAAAGTTTTTTGGAATAAAGTTATTCTGCTTGCATAACTCCCACAATTTTGTT
>Ga0209541_10000956_pt1 | contig 57544 bp, 74 predicted proteins | sample RifCSPlowO2_01_FD_184027 | JGI IMG/M metagenome (GOLD analysis project Ga0209541, IMG submission 184027) | Groundwater microbial communities from Rifle, Colorado - Rifle CSP2_plank lowO2_0.1 (SPAdes) (version 2) | ecosystem: Environmental > Aquatic > Deep subsurface > Groundwater | place... | reverse complement strand
AGACTGGCGGAGTGAATTACGCTTAATCATGTTATGTTCTCCCTTCATGGATTCGAGCCGAAGGCGAGAAAGTTTTGCATCAGCAAAATTGAACATAATCATGTTATGCGACCATGTTAATGGCAACTCAGCAGAGTTGGGTTTTCATGTCAATGAAAATCTTGCATAACAAGCTTTTAGCGAAATTCACAGCGTTTTCAGTATTTATAGCATAAAAGCCTTGTTTTTGAGCAACGATTCGGAAAATTTTCGGATTTTTCACAGAATGCAATATAAAGACGATTCGCAATTAGTAGATGTGGTCTACATCCCTGTGAATATTGAAGAAGCGGTTAAAATGGAATGTAGAAGAAGGAGATATAGCGAAAGAACAATAAAGACCTACAGTTATTTAAGATTCATTCTTGGCGTTCAGCCTATATGCCCTTGCCAGAGAAGATTCTAGAGAACGTGTCGGTCATATCCTCATATGGAACAATACGACTTCCGCCAGCAGTCTGACCAGTACCTCTCTGCGAAGGCTGAACATTCTGATCCTGTATTTTTACCTGTTCAGGCCGCATCCCTTTCTCTCTTTGCTCAATCATCTGCTGCAATGAATGCACGAGTTTCTTCAAATCCTCAACACTTTCTTTTTGCGTGTCGAACTTGATACACACTTCCATTCCCACAAAGAAAAACTCCTCCTATAAAAATGTTTTCACATTGTGATCTAAGAGTGACAAGAAAAATTAATATAGGCTACCAACAGGATTTTGTTTCATGAAGTACATCCTCAAAGAAAAACCAAAGAACGTCACCATCGTCCAAGGCTTACCTTCTATAGGGTTAGTAAGCACCATCACCATCAAGTATTTACTAGACCATTTAGACGTGAAAGAACTCGGGCACATTGAATCAGAACACCTCCTTCCCTTGACAGCAATCCACAAAGGAAAAATCGTCAATCCCATCACACTTTACTACAACAAGAAATACAATCTCGTTCTCGTCCAAGCAATCACAGAGATCACCGGCATGGAATGGGATATGGCCAGGACCTTGAATGATATCTCAAAAGAACTCAAAGCAAAAGAAATTATTACCGTCGAAGGCATGCCGCCCCATGAAAAAGACCAAGTCAACATTTATTATTATTCAGAACAAAAACGCATGAAACAAGCCAAGCTCCTCGAAGAAGGCATCGTCATGGGAACAACAGCAGCACTCCTCCTCAAGAGCAAGGATATCCCTATCATGTGCGTCTTCGCAGAAGCGCACTCCCAACTTCCAGACTCAGAAGCAGCAGCGAAAGTCGTTGAGGTATTGAATAACTACTTAGGCATGAAGGTAGACTCCAAACCCCTCAGAGAAGCAGCGCGACACTTCGAAATGAACCTCAAACATTTCATCCAAAAGGCAAGAGACGCAACCACCACAGCAGCAAAACAAACCGGGAAAAAAGATCTGAGTTATATCGGGTGAATATCTTTTAAGGGTTTAACCATTTAAAGGTAAAAATCAACAACAGAAAGATATATATTCCCCGGCAATAAAACCTTGTTATGATCCCAGACGTTCCTCCTCCAAGGCAAAACTACGACTCAAGCATGGACCCAAAATTCTTCTTTCATAGCGCGCGCCTGGGAGCACCAACCTCGCCTATGCACGCAAAACAACTCGAAGAATTTGGAAAAAGACTCAACTCGGGCATCAAGAACATCGAGCTCGGAACCATTGACCCAGACAAGTTTGAGTTCATCCCAAAAGAACACTTCGAAACAATCAGGCAGTTAGCAATACTCACTGACACTAAACCTTCAGTCCACGGCCCCATCGTAGACCTCGCGGGATTTGACGAGCGCTCAGGAAGATGGTCAGAAGCAGACAGAAGAGGCACTGCCGAACGCGTCTGGAGTATCATCGAACGAAGCCACGAGCTTGACCGTAGCGGTAATTTGCCTGTCGTCTTCCACGCAGGAGCAGTCCTCAGCCAAGAGCGCGGAAAAGGCCTCAAAGAAGAAGCTAGGGTTTTTGACCCAAAAACAGGAGAGGTTAAGATTCAAATCAAGGACTATGATCCACAGTTTCTCTCCATGCGCGCAGTTAACACTGTCAGCGGAGAAACCACCCTCTTAAATTACGAAAAAAAATACAGTATCGCCGATGGCAAGGAACACATCTGGACGCCACACACCAAACTCGACAGCCTCAACACCAACCAATGGGACGAGGAAAAACTTAAAATCTTCGGCTATCAAAAAGAAATCGAAGAACTCAACCAAAAAGTCAACCTCAAACAAAAACAAAACGAGGCAATCAAGGCAACAGGCCTTGACCATGATAAGGAATACGCAGAAACCCTCGCCAGAAACGAACGCGATGTCACGCTCCTCAGAGAGCACATCGACAATGTGCACACCTACTTAAGCTCCTCAGTCAGTGAAGCGTACAACAAGTTCAAAAAAAGCACCACAACAACCAAAGACCAAGGACTCCTTGAAGAAGCCAAAAACTTTGAAAAAAAAAGAAAAGAAATCTATGAGAAATTCAAGGTCAAAGAATTGTCAGAACAATACAGAACATCAGCGCAACACCTTCAAGCAGTCAACGAAGCACTTAAAACACAACTTGAAGAGGAACAACGGAGGCACCTTGAACAACAACGGCAAGCACTCGAAGAGCGCACCTCTCTGCTCGCGCTTGAACGCACCAAGGCCTTTGTCACAGAGGTGGCAGCCATGCCTACCCCAGAGCTGTGGAGGCCAGTCAACGAATTCGCCATCGAAAAAACAACAGAAACCATCGCAGAAACCATGCTCAAATCTTATGACAAGTTTAAAGAGCAATCACCCTTCATCAGCATCGAAAACTTCTGGCCAAACACCCCCATGTCCTCGGCAGAAGACTTACGAAAAGCTGTTCTGGAGGCAAGAAAACTCCTCGCAGAAAAACTCATCAAACAACGAGGCGTTCCAGAAAAAAAAGCAGAACACCTCGCAGAAAAAATGATCGCAGCAACGTGGGACGTAGGGCACATCTATAATTTGAGAAAAGCAGGGTATGAAGGAGAAGAACTCAAAAAAGAAATCCTCAGGCAGACCAAACACGTCGCGGACGTCACGCGGCATGTTCATATCACAGACAACTTCGGCTTTCATGACTCACACTTGCCTCCAGGCATGGCACAGGTTCCAGTAGGAGAGATGATGGCAGAACTTGACAAAACTTGGGAAGAACTCAGGGCGCAAGGAAAACTTCACGTAGAACCACGACTCATCATCGAGGCAGGAGGCTTAGTCGGAGAAATCGGACAAGACCCAACAATCCCTGGCCTCGCCTACTTCCACTCGCCACTCTATGCCGGCGCAGCACCCCTTCCTGGAGGATACTGGAGAGACCCCGCACCCTTCGGCCACTATGGAAGCCTCTTTATCGAGTTTCCCCAACAACATTTCAACCTGTACGGATCATCTTTCACAACCCTTCCCAAAGAACTCGGCGGCCAAGTCACTGGAGAAAAATCACGCTTCAGCGACACGCCAACAACATGACAACGTTACATTAGTTTTTACTCGGGTTTTATCATGAGTCCTTCTTTTGCAAGAGGGATGATCCTGACTTTTGTTCTTTGTTTGATGTTAAGACGGTCTGCGAGTTCTGCAGGATGCCTACAACAAGGCTTTTGCCGCTGATAGTGACTTTTTGTTCAAATCCAAACGTGTACTCTTTGACTTCTGCAGTTCTTGCCTCCCTTTCGTGAGCTTGTTCTTCTGTGAAAAAGGTTTTGTTGCACTCTGAGCACTGATATGCACGAACATTATGTAAAAGATATCCTTCTTCGTACTCATGCTTAGGAAGTACCCCCTGCTTCATTTGAACATTGCATTTTGCGCAATAAATTCCTTCATTCATTTCTTTTGCCATGTTTTCTTCCTCGGATCAGATGTACTGTAATGATTCGATGTTCTTGATTTTGAAGAGTGTAAATGATCATGATTAATCACTTATGAGAACTTTGATTTATTCAATTTTTTCTGTTGGTTCTGCTTATTTTAGTTAAAAGTTTCAGTTAATTTTATCTTAATTTCGCTCAAAAAAGCAATTATTCAAAGTTCTCAGTTTTCAGAAACTTGAACAACTCTTTTAAAGTTTGATTTTAAATCTCCAAAATAAGCTAATTGTGTTCTAATATCTATGCCTGTTTTAGAAAGCTTATTTAAATCAGCATTTAATTGTTTCTTCTATTCTTTTTTTAGTTCCTTCATATTGTTGAGGAGATCCAGCATAAGTTAAATCTCTAATCAACCCTTTCAAGTTTTCAAGACCAGCTAAGATCTCTTTAATCCGATCTCCTTGATCTGGATTTGCACGTTTCGCATCATAAAGACCTCTATTAGATCTATAACGCTTCATATCTAAATCTTTTTTATTAATCTTAAGATTTTTATTTTTAGAAGGTTTAGCAACTATTCTGGCGACAGGTATTTTAATCATATCTTCCTGCAATTCTTCATGGAAAATATTAGAAGAAACTGAAGAAATACCAAGAACCGCTAATGCTCCTGCGACCCACCTCTTAAATTTTCCCATAATAAAAAATTAACAAAACTAATATTTAAGTTTAACTATTACATAGTTTACGACAAAAGTATCCTATACAAACTTTAATCAAAAAGGAAATTCATCTGGGAAATATTCTGAATTCCTTTCATGAATTATAACTTCTTTATGTCCTTAACTACATATCGCTCTTTCGGTGATAGGGTTTTACCATTCGTTACATTTAAATAGCTTCGAACAACAATCCAACAACGAGGTGCACAGTCTTGGCAAAAAAAAAGAGCGCGACAGAACCAAAACTTCTCAAGGATTACGACATTGCCTATGATTTTAGCATCAAGGCTTACAAAAAATTCAGAGATGTCGTCAAAGCAATCATCCTCTTTGGATCAGTACCAAAAAAAGAAGCCACTCTTAAGTCAGACATTGACTTGATTATTATTATTGATGACGCGACCGTCAACTGGGACGAAGAGCTTATCGCGTGGTACAGAGAGGAACTCGCCCGCTTACTTGCCACACAAAAATACCCAAAAGAATTACACCTTAATACTGTTACACTCTCCACCTTCTGGGAAGAACTCCGCGCAGGAGAACCTTTACTCATCAACGTCTTACGCTACGGCCAAGCCCTTGTTGACGTCGGAGGATTCTTCGATCCTCTAAAAATTTTATTAGCAAAAGGAAGGATTAGGCCAAGCCCGGAAGCGATCTTCACCACGATGCAACGCGCAGTCTCCCACCATATCAGGGGGAGGAACACCCTTCTTGTCGCAGCAGAGGCATTCTACTGGGCTATGGTAGACGCGGCACACGCAGCGCTCATGGCAAAAAAAATCGTTCCACCATCGCCGGAGTACCTCACAGATTTGCTCCATCACGTCTTCATCGAGCCAAAAATCCTCGACAAAAAGTACGTCCAGTGGCTGGAGGACGCGCGAATACTCTCTAAAGGCATAGTCTATGGAACAATAAAAAGCATCAACGGACGGGACTTAGACGAACTGCAAGAACGCACAGACAAATTCATCATTACTTTCACAGAACTCACCAAGAGCCTGATTAAGGACGAGAAAATCATCAGAACAGAATACAAGACGTTCTGACACTTCAAAAGATTAAGAAGATTCCTACGCAGACGCTTTTTCCTTTCTCTTTCTATACTCTTCTAAAGAAATCGTCTTCTTCTTCGCCTCAGCAAGATCAGTTCTATACTCCTGTTCGTGCTTAGAAGTGTATACCTTATGCAATTCACTCGCAGCTAGGCCATATTCTTTCTTTTCAAGAATTACCTTCTCAACCTCTTTCTGGAGTTCAGGTTTCTCCTTCAACATCTTATGGGCAAGAGCTCGCTGCGCTTCCACAATTTTCTTTCCAATTTCAACATACATTCCAGGACTACGCGCCCGAACATAACTCAAATGCACACCATCAGTTCCAAGCAACGCAGTAGCATCGATCCCTAAGCTATTCAGAATAATTTCAACCTTCGCGCCGTCACCTTTTTCCACATACGTTCTCAGCTTTTCAGCAAGATCCAAATGTAAAGCGACTTCCTTCAACTCCTTAGAAGGGTTATCGGGACGCGCTCCTTTCGTGATAATGTTTATATAATACTCCCTTTTTCCCTCATCAGAAAGCTCTGCCAAAACAGGTTTTACAAGCTTCTCATACCCTGTCTTACCTTTTTCATCCTTGGACTCAATATAATTTGTGATTTCTGTTGTCGCGTTCTCAGCGAGCTGGAGCGCACGATGATACTTCTGCTCCTCTTCAGTGAGCATTGGAAGGTTATCAACGCCATGCGTTTGTAGCCCATCTACGTATAATTCTATGTTTATATTTTTAGCAATACGCTCAGCAGTCTGCCCCCTTCCTCTCGCGTTTCCAATCAGCTTTTCAAGATCTTTGTCAAAAGTCATCAAGGCGTTCTCCTTCTCGACCTTCTCAAAGCGAGATTCGCCATACTTCCGCCAACACCGACAAGACCGCAGAGCGTTCCTAAACCTAAAACGCCTCTATGAAACGGTGCTGTTGGCAACGCTTGATATTTTATAACAGGACCAAGAACCTCTGAAACAGCTACCTCAACAGGCTCTCTCACTTTTTCGTACAAAGAGCGGTGCGGAGGCTCAGCATATACGCCATACGTCGCCTGATTGTACAAGGCAGCGCTTCCCGCAGCAATGGCAGTTGATAACACTAAACTTTTTAGACTCATTTTAAGCTCCTTTTTCTTTCTTTTAGAAGGAACTTATTCTTTATAAAGCTTTCTATTTATTGTTTCTATGAAGTAGTAAATTTAAGAAGATTTAAATAGCGCATATTTTTTCATTTAGAACTTTCTTAGGCGCTATTCTTTAACGTTCCTTACGCTTCTCTCAACCTCAGCGATTAACTTCCTCGTCTTTACCACAACATCGGGATTCACAGACACAGACGTGATTCCATTTTTAACTACAAACTCAGTCATTTCAGCATAAACGGAAACACTCTGACCACAAATAGAAACAGTCTTTCCAAACTTTTTAAACCCTTGAATGATATTCTCAATAGCTTTCAAGACAGCTGGATTTCTTTCATCAAAATACCCCATCCTGCCAAGCTTTCCAGAATCACGATCAACACACAAAACACCCTGTGTCAAGTCATTACTCCCAATAGAAGCGCCATCAATATCAAGCTGAGCGAACTCCTCAGGAATCAACGCAACAGCAGGAACTTCAGCCATCAACCACACCTTGAAATCATCAGCCCTTTGCAGCCCTTCTTCTCTCATTATTTCCAATACTTTTTCCACTTCCGACGTCGTCCTGACAAACGGAAGCATCACCATCACGTTGACCATGCCGGCCTCGCGCACTCTCTTTATGGCGCGACACTCCAACACAAACGCCTCTTTAAACTCCTCGCTCACATACCGAGAAACACCACGCCAGCCTATCATCGGATTTTCTTCCACAGGCTCAAACTGCCCACCACCCTCTAATCCTCTATACTCATTTGTCTTAAAATCAGAAAAACGCACCACGACAGGCCTTGGAAACACTGTCTTCGCGATTTTCTCAATACCCTCAGCCAGCTTCTCCACATACATCTGCTCCTTCTTGTTCTTTATCATGAACAACGGATGCTTTCCAATCCAACTCAAAATGATAAACTCCAGCCTCATCAACCCAATTCCATCAAACGGTAATGTTTTATACTTCTCAATCTGCTCAGGCTCACCAAGATTCATATACACTTTCGTTTTTGTTACAAGTTCCTCCTCCTCCTCCTCCTCAATCAGATCATTCTCTTTAGCGGCAACGCTTCCAGCGTACACCTTTCCGGCAGCACCATCAACTGTAACAATCTCTCCCTCACCCAATAACGAAGTAGCCTTCTCAGTCCCAACAACAGCAGGAATTCCCATTTCTCTTGATACAATCGAAGCGTGACTTGTAAGCCCCCCCTCATCAGTCACAATCGCAACAGCCTTCTGCATCGCCACCACAAAATCAGGAGACGTCATCTTCGTCACGAGCACATCACCCTTTTCCACCTTTGAAAGCTCTGACATCTCCCTCACAACCTTCACAGGACCAACACCAACACCAGGAGACGCGCCAAGACCAACCACAAGGACTTTTCCTGCAGGCTCATCAACCTTTTTTACCTCTTCTTCCTTCTTGGAAAGCGTGGTCACAGGCCGCGTCTGCACGATAAACACCCTCACCCCCTCCACAGCCCACTCAATGTCTTGCGGCTTTCCATAATTTTTTTCTAAGATTATCGCAAAACGCGCAAGCCTCACAATCTCATCATCAGTCAACTTTTGCTTCGCGCCTTTTTCAGGAGTAAGCGTCTGCTTTCTGTTACCCCCTCTCTCCTCACGCATGTACGCCCAGCCTTGTTTTGTTATCTTCTTTTGTTTAACAGTTAATTGGCTCTTGTCAATAAGATATGTATCGGGGGTTAGCTCACCACCAACAACCGCTTCGCCAAGACCAAACGCGGCCTCAATCATGATTTCACTTTCATTATTCGTCGCTGGATTTACACTAAACATTACCCCCGCAATATCACTATTCACCATTCTCTGCACGACAACCGCGATAAACACCCTCTCCTGAGGAAACTTATTCTTCACCCTATAATAAATCGCACGCGCAGTGTATAACGAAGCCCAACACTTCTTCACCGTTTCAATAACATTCTCAGCACCACGAACATTCAAAAAGGTAGCCTGCTGGCCAGCGAAAGATGCTTGATCTTGGTCTTCAGCATTCGCAGAAGAACGTACCGCAACCCAAGGAAGATCACGGCCGGCCATTACCAGACCAAGAAGACTCTGCACCTGACCAAGATTCCTCGCAAGATCACGATCAACATTCAACACCTCATATGCCTCCTTAATCTCTTCTTTCAACAAGGAAGGCATCTCAGCCTCGAGAATCATCTTTTGAATGTCAGAAGAAGTTTCCTGCAACAGCTTCGTGTCGGCGACATCAAGCTTTTCTAGTTTTTTTAAAATTTTATCCTTCAGTCCCGCACTCCTTAAAAAATCCTTAAACGCCTCAATGCTCACCACAAACCCAGGGGGTACAGGGAGCTTCAATTTGTACATCACCCCAAGATTCAGCGCCTTTCCCCCAACAAGGTTAAGATCAGCTTCCTGAATTTCTGAAAACCAAACAATATTCGAAATCTGAAACCACCTCAACCACAGAGCATGTTTAACCTACTTAAAGCTTTCTTCACCCAAAAAATAATTTATAGACGCTTGAGATAACATTAGAAACCCTCTCAGCCAGGGAGAACTTTGTTGGCGCGGCCATCTCAACGACAGGCCTCCAGTCACACGCCTTTAACATGATTTTTCCAGAAGTTTTTTCTTTGTAGCGCAGGAATTTACCTCTCTCAGGAACGTACGGCATGAACTCTTGCCTTCCGGAAATATTTTCCCACTTCACAAGGCCATCGTTCAACCTGCTCGACTCATCGCCCATAATCACAGATTCAAGCCTAGAACGATACAACGCGCTAAAAACATCAGGCTTCTCCTCCCTTCTAGGGTACAGCCTCGCAACTTCCTCTCTTGAAACAACCTTCTCTTTTTTACTAACATCGTCAAAGTAAACAAACGTTCCTTTCCCATACCTTATATCTTGGTGCATGCTTCTTTTTTCTTGGGAGACTCATTTATAAAAGTTTGTGTTCACAATACGAAAGCCTTCCGAAGAATTCTCTTATGTAGGAACAATTCCTCTCTTGTTTTCCTCAATCCTGACTAAGTACTTTCCAGGAAGACGAGGACCAGCAGCCGCCAACGCCTTGCCCGCCTTCTCCACCTGAGCCTTATCCACAAACGCGGTAAACACTATTGTTCCAGTTTTTATTTGGGCAGCAGTTCCGATGACTTTTCCAAACGAGTGCGCCATTCCTGTCTGCAAACGATCAGCATGAGCGCCACCAAGCATCTTGTTCTCCCTTAACGCATGGTGCGGAAACACATTCAGCTTCAAAAAATACTCTTGACCAAGCACCTCCTGCAATCTGTTATTCACCACAAGACGCGCAGACTCCAACGCGTTATTCCTAATCTGCAACGAACCACGCGCGACATACTTTACAACATGGGAATACGCCTTGCTCGTGCCCATTCCAAAACGCGCGATCTTATGCGGAGGAAACGAACGAATGTAATTCTTTTTCTTATATTTCGACTTCCTTGTGTAAGGACGCTCCAGCCTTCTATAACACCTAAATGTTCTCAAGCCGACCATAATTTTTTAAGAACAAGAGGCATTATATAAGATTTACTGAACTGTGCACTGTGAAGTCTAAGTCTCTTTCCTAAATCTTGTTTTTTTGTGCATAGGGCATATTGAAGAAGCTTGGGTTATCCATAGGAAAACTAGGTTTGAGGGAGTTGGAGTGTAACTCGTGAAAAGGACTTAGGGCAAAGTTAGATTTATCGAAATTCTTATATATTTATAAGTAGTTACCATTTAGATTAAAATGGAAAGAAATCCAATGTTAGAACGTTATGTCGGACAATATGTGAGAGTTTGTCTTGATAAAGAAGCAATAGCAAGATCAGTAGTGCCAGATATCTTTTATGGAAAAATAACAGGATTTGATACAAACTTTATTGAATTAAGTTTCTGGTCAAATGATTCAGGAATATTTGGAACTAGAGATATTCTAAGAGGAATAGGAGGAGAATTAGACAGACCATTTTATGACTCAGGTAAATCCGTTTCTTCAGTAGAAGCTATAGAACTTCATGAGAATGAAAATCATAGTAGACCTACATTGTTGAATCAGAGAACAATAGTTAGCATAGAAAATTTATTACCTTGATTAATTACACTGTAAAATTCACATTGCACTAAACTGTTTTTTCTAAAAATCATCTTTCACAGCCACAATCTTTTACTGCACCCGAACATAAAGAGCATCAAACACAGCTCTCCTCGGAAAACTTATCCCTATAGGCATTTTCTCTTTACTCAACAAGAACTTTTTGACCAATCGCCTGACCAGGCATTCCTGTCTCGAACTGCACCCTCATCGCGCCCTTGTTCCCGTGCACATTCGTCACCTTACCCTCAAGCTTCTTGTTAGCGGGACTTGCCCATATCACTTTTTTACCTAAGAATTGTCTCGCCTTCTCCCTAGAATCAACAGCAGCGACAGTTAGGATCATCTGGTTTCCATGATACGTCCTCCTGCCACGTCTATAATGCACAATCACGCCTTCCATTCTTTCTCGTACCGTCCACCTCTATAAAAACATTTTCTTTTAAAAAAAGCAAAAAGCCCCGATACATTTATAAGTCTGTCAGCCTCCCACCATCCATGGCCAAGCGCATCGGCGGCACACGCAGAAAAACACGACACAAATTCGCCAAGAACGTCAGACAACGAGGAAAAATCAGCCTCGCCCACTACTTCCAAAGCTTTAGCAATGGAGACAACGTCTGCCTGGTAGCAGAACCAAGCATTCACAAAGGGCTGTACCACGCACGCTTCCATGGCAAGGCAGGCACCATCACAGGAAAACGCGGCTCTTGTTACGAAGTAAAAATCCAAGATTTGAACATGCAAAAAACCCTTATTGTGCACCCCATCCATCTGAGGAGGTTCTAGCCATGGATGTTGACGTCCTCGAACTTCACTCCCTCTCAGCACCTCACCTCAAGGCGAGACTTGAAGCGCTCAAGGAAGCAAACAAAGAACTCAACTTCAGAGCAGCTAAGGTCTTAGAACACCTCAACGAGTTTACAAGCCTCAACCAAGAAAAGGCGGCAGCACTCAAACAAAAAATCCTCGACCTCAACATTCCAAGACTGAAAGACAAACACGCGGACAAAATCCTCGACATCATGCCAACCAATGTCGAAGAAATCAAGGCCCTCTTCAGCGGAGAAAACATCACCCTCAAACAAGAGGACCTCACTAAACTGCTCAACACCCTCAAAGAATAACCATGCTCGGCACTTCCCATGACCACCAAAGAAGAACACGCAATCATCCTGGACTTCCTTCCCAACGGGTACCCTTTCGACCAGCGACCACTCCACAAAAAAACACCCATCGCCCAGGCCTTAGGCAAAGAAACTCTTGTCCTTCTTGAGCTTGTGCCAAAAAAAGACGTCTTCCTCCAGCCGTACGAAGAAGTTTACATTGGAGAAAGCAAACGAGAAAAAATCCATCACATCCTCGGAAGAATCAACCCCTCAAAGCTGACGGAAACCGCACGAGCAGAACTCGGCTTTGTCATCAACGATCTTGTTCTCAAGAGCCAAGCTAAATTCATCAGCTTTATCAACAACGCTGGACCCATTACCACCAGAAGACACCAACTCGAACTCTTACCAGGCATCGGCAAAAAACACCTCCTCGAAATCCTCGAGGCACGCGACCACGCACCCTTCAAAGACTTCGCAGACTTACACAGCCGCGTCAAACTCCTTCCCGACCCTGAAAAGATCATTGTCAGAAGAATCCTCCAAGAACTTGAGGGCAACGAGAAGTATTATTTGTTTGTACGGCCGTAAACCTATAAAACTCTTGAAAAAAAGTACTACTTAGAGTTAATAGCATAATTTTTTAGAGAAGTGAAGAATTTATTTTTTTTTAATTGTGCAAAACTAGAAATCACACGGGCGGAGGCTTAATTAATGTGCAAAGTCGGTATAATAAGAAAGTTTATAAATCAAGGCTAAATTCACACCCTAACCCTTATCCAAGGGAGGAACCTTGACAGAAGAGACCATCAAACCATTCCAGCGTGTCCTCAAAACAGACCTCGAAGGCAACCTTCCCCTCTCTAAAGCCTTGCTTAAAATCCACGGCATCGGCTTCTCCACCGCAAACGCGGTCTGCACAATCCTCAACATCCCAAAAACAAAAAAGGCAGGAGTTCTTACCCAGCAAGAAGTAACCAGCATCGAGGCCTTCTTCGCAGAAAAAAAGGCGCCAGCGTGGATGTACAACCACAGAAAGACCTTTGACACTGGAGAAGACTCCCATCTCCTCGGCCCAGACCTCAAACTCACCCAGGAATTCGACATCAAACGCCTCAAAAAAATCAAATCCTACAGGGGCATGAGACACGCACTCGGACAACCAGTAAGAGGACAACGCACAAGATCCCACTTCAGACACGGACGAGCAGTCGGCGTCCTCAAATCTAAGATAGCAAAAGCCGCAGCAGCCGCAGCACCAGCAAAGCCTGGAGCAAAAGAGGCAAAGAAGTAACTATGGGGGACCCGCGCAAAATCAGAAAAAAATACAAAGGACCAGGACACCCCTGGAAACGCGATAGACTAGAAGCAGAAAGAGTCCTCAAAAAAGAGTACGGACTGAAGAACAAGACCGAACTCTACAAGACAGAATCAAAGCTCAGAAGATACACCGGCCAAGCAAAAAGACTCATCAAAGACAGGGCATTAGCCCAAGCCGCACTTGAAGAACACCAACTCTTGCAGAAGCTCTACAGGCTCTGCTTGGTCGAAGAAAAGGCGCAGCTTGAGGACGTGCTCTTACTCAACGTCAGAAACCTTCTCGACAGAAGACTCCAAACACTCGTCCACAAACACAACCTCTCACTCACCTCGAAACAAGCCAGGCAATTTATCGTTCACGGACATGTTCTTGTGAACAACCAAAAAATAGACGCGCCCTCTTACCTTGTCTCACGAGCAGAAGAATCCAGCATCACCTTCAACACCCTCTCAACGCTCGCAAGCCAAGACCACCCAGAACGAGCTAAAGAACGCAAGACAAAACAAGCGCCGTCAGAAGAGAAAAAAGAACTCGTAGAACTTAAGAAAGTAGAAGAAGTAGTCGGAGCTGTCGTACAATGAAAGAAACAAAACTCCACTGGGGCATCGCGCACATTTACTCCAGCTACAATAATACAATCATTCATCTTACCGACTTGTCTGGAAGTGAGACTCTTGGGAAGGCGTCAGGAGGCATGGTGGTCAAAGCGCACCGCATGGAATCCTCACCCACCGCAGCAATGAACGCAGCAAAAATCGCTGCAGAACAAGCGCGAGAAAAAGGCATCAACGCCCTCCACATCAAAGTCAGAGCGCCAGGCGGACACAACGGGCCAACAAACACCGGACCAGGAGCAAACGCTGCAGTCAGGGCTCTTTCTAGATTAGGATTTAGGATCGGGATCATCGAAGACACGACACCCTTACCCCACGATGGGTGCAAGAAGAAAGGTGGAAAAAGAGGAAGACGGGTGTAAGGTTTTTTATGACAAGAGAACAAATTCATATTAGAGATCCTGGTCTTGAGACGAGAGCAAGAGAAGCACTTCACAACTTATCTGAAACCGGAATCATTCTTAAAATTAGCGGATCTCCAATAGATGCTCAAAGATATATCCATATTGCTCAGGATAGAAGTGTTCATGGCGAACCCTTCGCACTTATCATGCCTTCACGAGGAGCAGAACTAGAATTAGTCTACGTTCCTTCATCTCCCTTATCGGTGCTTTCCCTAAGAGCAAACAAAAGCTGGTTTGAGGTAGAAACTTCCCCCTATAGATTTATCATCTCGCCAGACGATCGATGGGACGCAACACATAAAAAAGATGATTGGGTTGAACTTCCTTATCCTCTTCAGTGAAATCATTTCAGCAATCCCAACGCCTCGTCCAACTTCTTTCCGCCGAAAATGACAGCCTTCAACGCGTTGGTTATAGCCAATGGCTTTTCACACTGCCATACATTCCTCTTCACAATAATTCCAGCAGCACCAGCACGCGTCGCATCATGCGCCTCCCTCACCACAGCCTCAGGCGTCGCCCGCTCATTCGTCATCACAAACACCTTTGACGCAGCAGCAGCCTTCACCACCCACTTGAACCCTAAAAAATCACGATTATAGGATAAACACACACCATGCGCTCCCAACTCTAACCCAACACGAGCACCATAGGCCAACAAGTCGGCGTCCACCTCATTCTGAATGAACGGTCCTTTCGGACACACCCACAGCATCAACGGCAACCCATACTCCTGCGCCTCTTCCTGTACTTTAGAAAACTCTTTTACCATCACGTGCTCATGCGGACTCCCAAAATACACCTTGTACAAGGCAGCCTTCGCCTTCAGATCAACGGCCTTCTTCACAGAACACACCTGGCCAGCGTACGGCTCAGTCTTCGAAATTGACGTTCGGCCGTTCAAACGCACGATCAACGGAACCTTAAATTGGTAGTGCTCAACGTAAAACTCAGCCACACCCTTGTTCAAAATCAAGCCATTGTACCCACCCTTCACCGCGACATCCATCCCAAACGACGGATCAACAGTATCAAGCGTGAAGTCTTTCGGCCCAACATCCAACCCCTCATCAAGCGCCAAGAACACACCCTTCTTGTTTGTCAAGATCTCGTCAAACTTGTACACGCCATCACCTCTTTCTTTTCTTTTCATCATTCCTTATAAGGATTATGCTTTCAAACAGATTGAAGAAATTTAAAAATTTTTCATGGAAAAACCTTAAATACAAGCACAAAACAAACGCTTCAAAAATTCCACGGAGGAATCAACAATGCAACAACGATACAATAGAATTAGATCAAAAGAATACATAGCGAAAGAAATTCGAGAAGCGCAACACTATGACGCAAGGGAAGATAATACAAAAGAAGACCAGCCCATTATTCTACCAGACCCTTTTCAATACACCCCTATCACGAAGCCAGAAAACCCTCTCACACAACAACTAAGGGTAGAACTCTCAGACCGCTTAGAAGAACAAAACTAATAAAACCCTTCTTCTTTCTTTTTTTATGAAACTTAAGCTCTTTTTCTTTCTTGTCTTTCTCGACCAACTTACCAAGACCCTCACCCAAGGCGTTCACTCCGAACTTCTTCCTTTCTTCGCAATCACCTCCATAACCAACACAGGAACAGCATTCGGCCTCTTTTCCTCAAACAATTTTCTTCACCTTATCTTGACAGCGCTTCTTCTCGGCATCAGCCTTTACCTTTACAAAAAAGAAAGCTCACTCCGCCAAGGACTCCTCTTCATCTTAGCGGGAGGCACAGGCAACCTCTTAGATAGAATCTTTCGAGGACACGTCTTAGACTTCTTGGATTTCAAACTATGGCCTGTTTTCAATCTTGCGGACACGTTCATTGTCTTAGGGGTAGCGTATTGCCTTTATTCTCTTTACAAAGAACACCGAGAACCAACAGGCTTTAAATAACACTTCTGCCCTAAAAAAAATCATGGACGTCACCATCTACACCACTCCGACCTGCCCATGGTGCCAAAAAACAAAGGAATTCCTCACACAAAGAGGCGTTCTTTACAAAGAGGTCAACGTCCTGGATAACGAGAAAGCAGGAAGAGACATCATGGCACGATCAGGGAACACTGGCGTTCCGCAGATAGAAATCAAAGATAAGGGACAAAGCACCATTGTTGTTGGCTATGACACCGCCGCGCTAAAAAAAGCCCTTAAATTAAAATAATCAAGAAGACTTTGCTATCTTCTCAATCTCCCTCAACCTTAAATCAATATTCTCCAAACGTTGATTGATTAAATCCAACTTCGCAAGCACAAGACTCATCTCACCATCAGCTAGCGCCCTCTCAGGCTCACGATCAAACGCAGGACGAAGAGGCTCCTCATCCAAAGGCTCAGCAGGCTCAAGATCAAGACCTAAGTCCTCCTCTCTTTTTTTCTTAAAAAAACCTAATAATCCCACGCCCTTCTCCGAGCACGACTTCTTAATAACCTTTACGCCAGCCACTTCCATACATTTATATAATCCCAACCACCTAAAACCCTTTTAAAAAATGGCAAAAAAAGAGCTGTTAACCTTTTCTGAAATAGAGGATAAACTCAAAGCACTCGACAACGAAGGAAAGAAAAAAGAATTTCTCAGAAACCTGTACACGGACGAGGCCTACAACAACCTCAAGAAAAAAATTGTAGAAGTTTACGCGCCCCTGCTCCTTAAAAAACCAGTCGACCAATATGAGCTCGTTTATGACTCATTAACAGAAGGCCTCGAACCCATCTACTACTGGATCTTAGACTTCATGAGAGACACCAGCCCCGGAGGACTAGGATTACGTGTCTTCAAAGGACCAGAAGAGTACGAAGCCTCAGTCACCTCAGGTTACTTCGGAGAAATAGGCCAACGCGCAACCCAAATGCAACAAAAAGCAGCAGAATATCTCGGGGCCATTAACCAAGTTATCAAATCCATTCTCAACCTCTTATATGATCTTAAAGAATTCGAGATAAGAATCAACCTCTACAAAGACCTGAAGAGCGATGATGACGCGACACGACGAGGAGCACTCTACTCCCTGAAAGCGCTTTGGATGGATACGGTAGACGCGAAAAAAGGACGAGGAAGCATCAACCTGCTAGCGCAAGACTTACAATTTGCGACGATCAGAGACGCATTCTTCTATGTAGAAAAACCAGAACGCGTCGAGGTTTTGGACCTTAATAAAAGAGTCAAGAATATTCTTACAGTCAAACTCAGAGACTTCAACGACTGGATGGAGAAAAGCGACATAGAAATAAAAAAACGCTATGACATCGAACGCGCCTACCTCAAATCACAAGTAGGATCCTTGAAACTCTACGCAGGCTGGGCCAAACCCTACCTTAGAGCAGCACAGAAACTTAAAATGAAAGAATTCAACATCCCAGATATTGTCAACTCATTCAGCAACATCGAAATCAAACTCAACCTCGTCGGAAACAGCCAACCCTTAAGCCCGCCGCAGCTCCACCCCACCTATAAAGACATCAAACTGAAACACCAATACCACGCCGTCCTTGTAACAGACATGGACTTCAGAGGCGTGCCCTCAGCAGTCACCACCCAAGGAGGCAAACAATACGTCCACGGAGGCAGAGCAGAAATCAAATTCAAGTCCTACGCCTTTGATGAAATAGAGCTTTCAGCCATCGAAGCACGAGAACTGTACGAAGATATGAACCTCGTCGATGAATGGGTTGGCGTCAGCCTTGAAGAACTTGACAAAGAGATCCAAGCCTACCTCACCCCGGCAAAGGAAGAGAAAAAAGAAGAAAAAAAGGAGTTTAACATTGAATGGCCGTTCAAAGGCACCTTCGAAGGATTCAAGCACATTCTCTCCCCACTCCAAGACCTGGCAGAAAAGCTCGTCAAAACATCACCACCAACCGAGATCATTGAAAGCGACGTCAAAGCACATGCGGCGGAAACATCCAAGACACTTCTCTTTGTCTTGTACAACATTTACAAAAAATCACATGGCATGCTTTCAGTGTAAATCATCCATTACCCTTATCAACTTTTCAGCATTTTTTTCAATCATCCCCTCATCACCCTCAGTCACAAGCACATGATCAAACTCACCCTCAGCCTTAAGCTCTTCGTCAACAGCCTTTGTTCTCTCCTCAATATCGCTCTCCTGACGCTTCCTCAACCTCTTTCTTATCGTCGCCTTTTTCACTTTCAGAAAAATAAACACCGCCTTGATTCCGGCTCTTTTAATCTTCAACGCGCCTCTCACATCCATAATCTTCACAACACCCTTGCCTTCCTCAATACTTTTGAAGGAGTCTAACCCCGTGCCATATAAATTTCCATACACCTCACTCCACTCCAAAAAATCACCACTCTCCACCATTCTCAAAAACACCCTCTTCTCAACAAAAAAATAATCTCTCCCGTCGACCTCCTCTAGCCTTGGTTTCCTTGTTGTGTAGGAAATCGCTCTTATAGTGTTTGGACGACGTTTTAACACAACATCAACAAGCGCAGTCTTACCAGCGGCACTCACACCAGACACAATAAAGATCCTGCCCTTCATCATCTCACTCAAAGAACAACCCTTATAAATCCTTTTCCAAAAAGAAAATATCACATGAACCACAAAGCATTCAACATCTACGCACTTTCCGTCCTCCTCACACTCATTATTACCCGGATTTTTCTCAGCATCTCCCCAGAAACAAACTTCTACCTCTTAGGTTATAATATCCATCACCTCTATACTGGACTCTTCCTTCTCATCCTTCTCCTTCCCTTTCTCCTCTTCCACAAGAGCAACATCATATTCTTTCTCTTAGCAGGCGTCGCAACAGCCCTCATCCTTGACGAATTCGTCTATTTGCTCTTTACTAACGGAACAGACGCAGCTTATCTCGGAACTGTATCGCTCTGGGGAATGATTCTTTTTAGTATATTCTATCTGCTTTACACTTACCTCATTGTTAAATCTTTTAAATAATTCTGTTTTCTTAAAATTCTAAACTGCTCTGGCGTTAACTTCTTCTCCCATTCTTCCTCAGAAACAGGCATTTTCTTCATACAGATTTTTACAAAAAGTTATTTAAATAGTTTTAGCCATATAAGGCCCTTCCTTCTTATACCCTAATTTTCTATAATATTCTTTTACACCGATACCAGAAATAACAAGCATTTTCTCCTTTCCTTTTTCCTTCGCAATTCTTTCAGCAGCTTCCATCAATCTCTTCCCGAAACCACGATGCTGCAGGCTCTTCTCAGCTCGCTCACCCAACGGCAACGCATCAGAATAAATATGCAACTCCCGGATAATCGCACTCTTTTCTGTAATCTCCTCCCTCAAGCACTGCGAAGGAAAACGTACCCTACAATACCCTATTAAAACATTATCTTTTTCTAAACTAATAAAAAACTCCTTACCTTCACTTGCCTCATACTCCAAAACTTTCACTTCAGGATTTTCAACACTTTTAAAACCAGCCTCACGACAACGAATGCACTTACAATGAATATTTTCTTTCTTGCATATCTTCTCGACTTCCTGCCTCAAATTCGTCTTAATTGGGCCAGCGTCAATCACCGTACTCGCAATATCCCTCTGCACACGCATAATTCGAACATACTCAGGAACAAACATTTTAAAAAAAGCAATCGTCCTCGCGGCCCTCTCCACAGAGATCTCCCCATACTTCCCACGCTTCCACAACTCAAATAACGGCGTCCCTTTAATAACAAGACAAGGATAAATCTTTACCATGTCAGGCCTAAACTCTGCATTCTCAAACAATTCTTTCAAACCCAAAAGATCTTTTTCCTCATCTGAACGAGGAAGGCCTAGCATATAATGCCCGTTAATCTTAAAACCCAAATCTTTCAACACCCTTATTGACTCCTTCGTCTCCTCCACAGTGTGACCCCTGTTTAATCCCTGAATAATGTCCTCATACACTGTCTGAATGCCGACTTCCACTCTAGTACAGCCTTGTCTTAACATCTCGTTCCCCTCTTTTAACAACCCCCAATCAGGCTTCGTCTCAATCGTTAACCCGATACAGCGAATCTTAGAGTATTCATTCCTTTCCTGTTCCCTCTCTAACTCCGAAGTTCCTTTCAACCCCTTTATCTTCTCATGAATCCTCTTTGTTCTCTCAGCATCCTTAATTGAACCAGGCAATTCAAAAAACTCCTTGAACATCTCATACTCAAACTCACCCTCTTTAGAAAAAAACCTTTCAGAAAAATCATTCATCGCCTTAAAAATATTTGCAATAAAATCATCCTGATACTCTCTCGCTAACGCAGGAAACGTCCCTCCCTGAATAATCACATCACACTTCTCAGGAATCCTTCCCAAAATAACATACTGCTCTAATCTGTTAAAAACAATAAGATAAGGATCATAATTTGCTCTTATCGCTCTCATTGTTGAAGGCTCATGGCCAGTATAACTCTGCGGAACATCACCAAAAACAGAGTTTGGGCCTCCACAACAGAATATGCACTTTCCATGACTACATGCAAAAGGAGCACTCATTACAGCAATCGGAAAAACACCAGAAGCAGTTCTCCTAGGCTTTGTAATTAATTGTGATGCGTATTTTTTTCTTTCTTCCTTGGATAATTCATTAAGAATTTCAATATTTGTCAGCATCTTCGGAAGATGGTACTTTTTAGAAACCTCACCTTTCGCCCTCTCTAAAGGTATGCCCTGCTCAACTTTTATCAACAACTCTTGAGCTGCTTCTTTCATAAACTTCGTGAAGAACTAAAGTTTATAATAGTTTTTACTTATCCTTACGTACCAACCTTTTTTAGATCGTACATTACCTTCTCATATTTTTGTATTGACGCCCAATATTCAGCTTCTGGGGTTCCTTCCAGCGCGGAACCATATCTTTCTTTTAAAGATTCAATAGCTTCTCGCATTCTCCTCTCAAAAATTTCTCTCTTTTCCCCCTCTGAATAGGAAACAGAATCCCTGAGAAACTGCTGGTATCTGAGTAAGTGAGAAATCTCAGTTAAAAACTTAATTCGACGCTCCAAGGGAACATCATCCGGCATTCTCTTTCTGGTACTCGCACCTTAATAAACCTGCCGCCATCAAAAACAAATAATTTATAAAAAAACAAAGGACTCCAAACTCCATGGCAAACTTCATTATCCTCTACTTCCAAGACCTTAAAACACTCAAGGACGCCTACCAAGCACTTCAGCTCCCACCAGAAGACACACATTTTCTTTTTATCATCGATACCCTCACCCATGAAGAACAGCAATCCTTCGTACATAATGTTAATATTCACCTTGACTACTCGTGTCAGATGAACACCAGCACAGAAAAAGACATCCTCAAGAACATCCAGTATATGTCAGGACAAGACGGAGACGATGTTTACATCCTCAAAAACGGCACAACAATCAAAAAAACACTGAACCTTTCTGCACAAACTATATAAACCTCCAAACAGAATACCCTTTCATGAAAGAGGTGAAGCCACCACTCAGACAACCCGCACCTTTCTGGAAGAGACTCTTCGCTTACCTTCTTGACTTAGCGCTCATCAACCTTCTTGTCGTCTATCCTTTTAGAGATCAACTTAAACAGTATTCAACTTACGCTGTCTTAACCAGCAGCGTCCAAGACACAACTCTCGCAGTCATCATGTTCATCGTCATCACCCTCACCTACCTTTACTTTATCATCTTAGAACACAAGACAGGCCAAACCCTAGGAAAAATACTCTTCAAGATTCGCGTCGTGTCAACAACAGGGACACTTACCTTGAGACAAATCCTCATAAGGAACATCACCAAGCCCTTTCCCATTGTTTTATTTGTAGACACCTTGTACAAATTCTTCTCTAAAGGAAACCAACGACTCTTTGAAAAATTCAGCTCAACCCAGGTGGTAGCACAGCCATGAACAAGTGGATAACTCTCCTCCTCGCGTCCCTAGCACTCTTTTTCCTCGCGAATGTCAGCGCACTCTTCCTCACAGACGTCACAACAAGCATCAGCAAGAACAACGTCATCATCATTCCCCTCTATGGCGTCATCACCATTGACAACGCAGAGCGCGGTCTCATTGGTTCAAACAGCGTCATCGCGGACGAAGTCGTCGCAGAACTCAAAGACGCAGAAAAAGACACGAACATCAAGGCAATCATCCTCGAGATCAACTCCCCAGGAGGATCAGCAGTCGCCTCAGCAGAAATCGCACATACTGTGAAAAGCCTGAACAAAACAACCTACGCGCTCATCAGAGACGTCGGGGCATCAGGCGCCTACTGGGTCGCGTCAGCAACAGACAAGATCATAGCCTCACCACTCTCCATCACAGGATCAATAGGAGTTATCTCATCTTACTTAGACTTCTCGGACCTCTTCGACAACTACGGCGTCGAATACCAACGCCTCGTCGCAGGAAAATACAAAGATGTTGGAACACCGTTCAAAGACCTTACCCCAGAAGAACGCATCATCCTCGAAAAAAAACTCGAGACAGTTCACAAGGCTTTTATCGACGAGGTTGTGGCAAACAGGAGGATCCAGCAAGACATGGATAGAATAACCACAGGAGAATTCTTCCTCGGCACAGAGGCACTTGACCTCGGATTAGTGGACGCTCTCGCAACAAAAGAAGAAGCGCTTGAAATCATCAAGAAAGATCTAGGCCTAGAGGACATGAACATCATCGAAAAGAAAAAACAACAATCGTTCCTAGCTCTCCTCGCGCAGCAAGTACCTCTCTCTCTTGGAAGAGGATTCGCAGCAGAAGTCCTAGACAGAAGCACAGAACAACCAGCAGTCAGGATTGAAGCACGCTAAGTGAACCTTTATGACCACATAAATCGAACACTTTAGAGAGCTTTTGATATTACTCTTTCAACAAGATAACTATTGAATAAACTAAAAAAATAAGAATAGCTCAGTACTGAAACCAAGGTCTTTAGAAAAACAACAAACCTTTTTAACCTAATATACACCTTCTTTCTTGTGCAGGCTAGGCGGGCAGGATAGGCCTCTGCCACCTCCTAAACGGTCTTCAGGGAGCCGAACGCACAAGCAAGCGCGAGCACGCTCAATGGTCCTTCGGACAACCATGACTTCCTGTCCTACTTGGTTGTCACGCTTGCGAACCGGGTGAGATCTGGAAAGAAGCAACCCTAAGCATCCATGGCAACGCTCTTAGGGAAGCGGGAACGAGGAATCCCAAGGGACACACCAGCGAGGATGCCTTGCCGTGAACTTGTCGCACGCCTGCACTTTCCATGATCAAAGAACTCATCCAAAAAATAAAAGAGAAAAAGCCTCTTCACAGGCTCGATGACCCATTCGTAGAAGAGCATATAATAAAATATTTTATTCTCAATCCCAACATCAAAAAGAGGCTTGAGGCAACAACACCGGCACACTTAGAAAAATCAAAGCACTTTAAAGCCACAGTCAAAGCAGTCAGAAAAGAACTCAACAGGGTTTACGGCACCTTCTGGGAGGAAGGAACAACTTTCTCATCCCACCAATCCACAAGAGAACGCTCAACAATTTACCCAACACTCTACAAAAGAATTTTTACAATTACAGGAACGCCACGAAGCATCCTCGACCTCGGCTGCGGCCTCAACCCCCTCTCTTATCCCTCCATGAACTTCAAGGGAATGTACACCGCAACAGAACTCACCAGCAAAGACTGCGAGCTCTTACAAAACATCTTCGAACAACAAGGCATCAAGGGAAAGGTCGTCCGCGTCAACCTCCTCAAAGAAACAGCCCTTCCAAGGGCAGACATGTGCTTCCTCTTTAAAATACTGGACGTTCTCGACAGCAAGAACCACAAACTTTCAGAAAGAATCCTCAAAAGCTTGAACTGCACCTGGATCATCGTCTCGTTCTCAACAACAACACTCAGACACAGAATAATGAACGTTCCAAGACGGGGATGGTTCGAACGCATGCTCAATAGGCTTCAATGGAAATACCACACCATCACTTTCGAAAACGAAATCTTCTACCTTATCCGGCGGTAATCGTCTCATTCAACTGACTCAACGACTGGCTGAACTTCAACGACAACGGACCAATATTCTTCACCACCACCTCATACAACTTATCAAGGCTAATCTGCAACAACAACTCCTTCAACGGCCCACTACAATAATCATTAATATTCTCAATCTTACTCAACAACTGCTGACTAAGCAGCGTCCGAGGAACACTACACAACATCCCCTTTCCTTCTAAGGCCTTCTTTAGGCTCGCGCTCGTTCCTTCGTTAAGCTTTAGCAATGAAATCTTTATCATACAATTCTCCTCACCCTCGATCTTCTTCTCGCCTTTTACTTCATACAAAAAAACATTCCCCTGTTTCGTCACCTCCGCCTTCACACGATCACACTCAGCAGCATTCTCATCAAAACAAACCTCGTCCTCGCCACAATCCTTCGTGTGCACCACCACAATCAACACAACGAGCGCCACAACCAATGCCCCTAAGATAAAAATCTTCTTCCTCAACTCTTTCTCCATCCATCACTTAGAAAAAAGGCGCTATAAAAAGCTTACTCAAGATCCTTCTGCGTCAACAAACGAATCTTCGTCTCATTCGGACGCACTTTCGAGCTCGTCGCGACCACAAAACCGGCGTGACAGTCCTCAGCAGCGTCCACGATCTCCTTTGTAATGCTGCCATCAAACACAACGGCATGCACATTCTGCAACTCACCCAACGTCGTCTCCAACTCGCTCGTCGGAACCTTTCCAAGAATCTTTCCCTCTTTATCCAAGATGTACGCGCCACGCGTACCCACAAGATCATACAGCTTCTCCCTAAAATTGGAGACATCAACCTTCTCCTCACTCTTCTGAGCTTGCGCAGGGGCAGCACGCTGCACAAACTCCCGTTGCCCAGCCTTCCTGTACCCTTGCTGAATCAACTGCGGCTTCCTCGCGCCATTCGCCTCAAACTTAAACTGCTCAGCAGCAATCTTCGCGCGCAACGCGATATGAATCTCTTTCTTCGTTAACTCCTCCACCTCCTTTCCCTCGGGAGCCTTTGTAATATAATCCAACTCACTCGTCGCCATTAACTCACGCAAAATAAGATCACCACCACGATCACCATCAACAAACGCAGTCACAACTTTTTGTCTGCACAACTCCTTGATAGATTCAGGAACACTTGTCCCGTTCATCCCAACCACGTTCTTAATCCCCTGCTTCAACAGGTTCAACACGTCAGCGCGACCCTCAACAAGAATCACGTCCTCAGCATCACTCACCCCAGGACCAGCAGGAAGCCGCTCAGGACCCCACTCTGTCACCTCCATCATCCGCACACTCTGCGCAACCTCATCGGTAATTTCTTGGGAGTCTGGAAGCACTGAAGACTGCAACTTCTGCAACAACTCCTTCGCCCTTTGAATCACAAAATCACGTTTACTTACACGAACGTCATCAATCTTCTCCACATGCACGTGGGCATTACAAGGACCAATCCTATCAATCGTTTCCAGCGCAGCAGCAATGATCGCTGTCTCAGCCTTGTCCAAACTACTTGGAATAATAATATGACCAGAACTCTTGCCATTCGCAACATCCAATCTTACCTCAATCCTGCCAACCTTTCCAGAGCGCTGCAACTCTCTCAGCTCAAGATCAGCACCGAGAAACCCCTCAGTCTGGCCGAAAATCGCGCCAATTACATCGGGCTTGTCAACCGTACCCTCAATCTGAATCAACGTATCTATGATGTACTTTGCCGAAACAGGACTTACTTTCCCCATATAGTTTCCCCCCAAAAGCTTTCCTAGAACAAAGGACTTCTCATATTTCGCAAGAGGGAACAGGCCCTCCTGACCTTTACAACATGATACGAATGATGAACAGTACTCTTGTTCTCTGAGCCTTTTTGAATATGAATATAGCCCGACATTAACTCCCAAGCCTCATCGCTTGATCGTTGTATCGTCAGCTCCGTTGAGTCTTTCTCATGACGGGCCAATTAGGAGAAAGCACCTTAACCTATATAAAGCTTCCCCCAACAAAAATCCTATAAAAATAGCTTAAGCCAATCAATCAGCCTTGAAATATGCCTTTACCATCTCCATAAAGCCTTCAGCCTCCCTTTTGGCCATTCTCTTTATCTCGCTGTCTTTCTCAGTCGCAATGAACTTGTCGAAAAAGCCACGCAAAAACCTCTTTACAGGCTTTCCCTTCCATGTCTCCTCATAATCCCTCTCCACCTCCACATCCAAAGAAACCTTGATCTCAGCCTCAACAACCTTCTTTCCACCAACCATCGCCTCCTTCGCGTTCGAAACGCTAATTATAGGCTTCACCACAAGCTTATGATACTCGTCCAGTTTCTTTCCGCCTTCCCACTTCATCGTCGTGTTCTTTCCAGCATCAGAAGCCTTTGCTTGGTATCCTTTCTCAAAAAGATCGTACCCATTCTTTCCGAACCACTTCTTCACATACGCCTGCAACTCTTTCACATAAACAGCACCTTGATACGAAAACTCGCGCTCCTTCACGATCGTCTCAGCAACCTTTACCATTCTTTTTTCTCTCCCATTCACTTACATAAACTTTTCTATTTGAAACGGTACAAGGCCAGAAAGCCCTTCGTTTCATCCATCACTTTTTCTGTGTCTTTGTAGAGCTCGATTTTAAACTTCTCAATCTGGTCAGCGATAATAAACTTCTCATACACGCGCCTGAACAAGCTCTGGTCACTCCAGTCAGGAGGATTCTTTCCGTTCCTCACCAAGCTTGAAGAAAACGTTAACTCAAGATCACCCTTGTTCAACTTTATCTTGCCAGAAGGACGGTCCAACTCAACTTCATTCAACCCAACGATCAAGAACTTCACCTCCAGCTCCATCCTCAGGTACTCATCAACCTCGCTCTTCGAGGCCATCCACGTGATATCCACAACCTTCCCAAGAGGCTTCACCCGCTCTGCGTACCTCACCTCCTTCACACTCTTAAACCTCTGCCGCTTTATCCAAGCCTCCAGCTTTTTGTACAACAACAATAAATCAAACGCGCCAGAATACTTAATCCTCGCCTCTTTGATAATGGGATCCGCCTCAGCCATTAGCTACCTCTTTCAAGAAGCTGATTAATAAAACTTCCTCATTCCTCGAACGCGTCCTTAATCGCGCCGTAAATCTCGTCAGCATTCTGCTTCACAGGATCCAAATACATCCTCTCAATCCTCTCTTTCACGAAATACTTCAAATAAAAATCCAACAACGAGCGGTGTAGCTTTCTCATCCACCACTCATTTTTATAATCAAGAATCACATTCGCCGTCAACGTTAAGTCAACATCACCCTTATCCAACTGCTTTCCCTCTCTCTTGACCTTGTTCAAATTCTCAAACTTTATCTCAACCGTGATCTCACCTTTTCCAAACGCGTCAAGTTTTTTCTCATACTTAAACTCAAACTTCCGCTCATGACCGTACTTCTCAGGCTTCAACGACTGCTCCTTCTCGACAAACGTGTACCTTAAATCCTCACCAGCCTTCCTCGCAATTTTATACACAGCCTCGCTATCAAATACACACTCAGAAAGACTAAATCTTCTTTTCGCGACTTCCTTCAAGATCATTAAGAACCTTCACTTTACGCTGTTAATAAGCTTTTTGCTGCAACACACACTCTTCGCACATCCCTCTTGCACCAACACGACGAAGTAGCGTGAACGCGCCACACTCCTTACACTCACCCTCACTTCTGTCTTTTGGAATGCCCTTCATGATCACGCGCTCCTCAACCATAATCTCCAATAATTCAGGCTCCACCCTCAAGATGTCTGTCGCTGTTACCAATCCCACAATCTTGCCTTCCCTATCGACCACGGGAAGCCTTCTCACTTCCTTCTCGCTCATCAACTTAATCGCGTCAAGCACATCCATATCCGGCTTCACAACAACAACATTCGTGTTCATCACCCCACTCACAGCAACCTTCTCGGGATCAATACCAGCAGCAATACTCTCCACACAATCCTTCTCAGTCATGATCCCCTTTAAAACACCATTCTCCTCAATCAACAAACTTCCCACCCTACCCTCAATCATTTTCTTCGCGCACTCCCTCAACGTTGTCAATAGGCTAACCTTCACTGGAAGGCGCGTCATGACTTCCATCACGCTCAAGGTTCGCTTTCTCATGATCGCGATGAAGATTCAAACCTTAATAAGTTCTTCCCTTTCCCAACGATACCTTTAAAAGAATTCTCACTTGAGGACCCTTCTATGAATCTGCGACAAAAAGGTCTAGAACAAACAAGGCAACAGCTTAAAACAAGCTTTACCAGAGACATCCTTATCATCCAAACCATCCGCACCATCGACGAACTCATAACCATCATCAACACGCTGCTTGAAAACCTCAGGGAACGCTACGGTTATTACGCGCCAAGAATTGCGAAACAAGAAGACACAGAAACACTCCTCAGCGCAGTCAAGACAAAACAACAAGACGACCTCGGCGTTTCCTTCACAGAAGAAGACCTTCTCAGTATCCAACACCTCGCAACAGCCATAGAAGGTCTCACCAATCTCGAACAACACCAAGAAGCGTACCTTGAACGACTCATGAAAGGTGTTTGCCCAAAGCTCCAAGAGGCAGCAACCTGCACGATCGGAGCACGACTCCTCAGCCGCGCAGGATCTTTAAGGCACCTCGCAGAACTTCCCTCCTCCACTATCCAAGTGCTTGGCGCGGAACGCGCGCTCTTCAGACACCTCAAAACAGGAGCGAAGGCACCAAAATTCGGTGTCATCTTCAGCCATCCCTCTCTTACCGAGGCACAAGAAAAAGGAAAGACAGCACGCAAACTCGCAGGCAAAATAGCGCTCGCAGCACGACAAGACTACTATGGCCATCACTAAAACAAAATATTACAATGTTTACGAACTCTGGAAAGGAAACAGGAGAATCCTCCTGACCAGGAACCTTACTCCAGGAAAGAACTTCTTCAGCGAGCGGCTGCACCAAGAAGACAGCGAAGAATACAGAGAGTTTGACATCACCAGATCAAAAATAGCAGCAGCCATCGCAAAAAAAATCAACATGCTTCCCCTGAGACAAGGAGACACCGTCCTTTACTTAGGAGCAGCACACGGTTACACCGCAAGTTTTGTTTCTGACATTGTCGGCAAGAACGGCTTTGTGTTTTGTCTGGACTTCGCGCCAAGAGTGGTGAGAGATCTCTACTTTGTTTGTGAAGTAAGGGAGAACATGACGCCAATTCTCGCGAACGCCAGCCATCCAGAGACTTACAAAGACCTGGTGAGCAAGGCGGACGTTCTCATCCAGGACATCGCGCAAAAGGCGCAAGTAGAAATTTTGTTCAAGAATCTCCAATTCCTCAAACCACAAGGATACATCCTCTTTTCAGTCAAAGCGCGCTCCATCGACGTCACAGAAAGGCCCTCAACCGTCTTTAAGGAAGTAGAACAAAAACTTAGAACAAGGCTCAAAATCCTCGACAAGAAAGACCTGAGCCCATTAGAAAAAGACCACATGATTTTTTTATGTCAGGTCAGGTAGTTACTCCTCTAATTGCCTGATTCTTTCTAACGCATACTTGTGCGCAACTTTAGATCCAACAAGCACACCGCGACGATTCGTCGGATTTTTTATTAACTCTTGATAATCAAACTGCTCTCCAGACAAATCAGTGAATCTTCCCTTGGCTTCGCGCACTATTAAATCAATCCCGCAAAGGTCCCAAAGCGACATTGGAGACTCTCTTGGGCATACATACAAACTTGCCCTGCTCATCGCAACTTCAATAGCTTTTAAAGAACTGCTCATCAGTCTTACTTGATCAGGCTCTACTTCTAACTGTTCTAAAATTCTTTGTAATTCTGGAGATCTTCTTGAAGAAGAGACTACCACTGAGAAATCAGATGGCTCCCTCATCAACATGCGATAGGATCTTTCTCCCTTCCTATAAAAAGCTCCCGCTCCCATTCTGGCATAGACAATCTCACCTTTTGGGATATTCACCGTGACCCCAGCTACGGGAACATACACCCCACGAATCTTTACGAGTGATCCCCCAATCACACCATAATCCTCACCTAAACCTCCTCCAACCACACGCGAGCCATCCAAAGGGTCCCAGACAAAAATCTTTTCTTTTTCTAAATCTTCCTTATAATCGCGATTTTCTTCCTCAATAATCAATCCATACTCTGGAAATCTAGCGGATATCATCTCCCTAATCTTCTCAGAACTTCTCAAATCACCATTCGTAAGAATTGTTTTATCTTTTTTTCTTGTTGATTTTTTACTTTGTCTCGTGTGTTTTATTACGCGCGTTGCCTCCTGCGCTACATCAACCATACACTCTAGCATACACTCCAATTCCCTTTCGAAACTCTTTATCGCCATTGAACAAGTCCCTTATCCTTTAAAAATTTCATTTGATCACGCAACTCTTTTTTCTTATCTTTCGAAAACTCTTTTTTCAAATATTCTTTACTATTTTCAAGAATCAATTCATAAACTCCCTGAAGCGCTTCTAGAATAAACACATTCGCAACCTTAGGCTCGTAGGGTCTTGTACTTACTTTTACTGAATCGTAGGCATCGCCTAACAATGCCGGATTATGATACTCTTGAAAACGCTGACCCCTCCGCTCATCTGTTAAAATCTCCATGAAACGGCTATGGTGGTATCCACCAATATGATTATCTGCATTTGTCCCTAACCTGTTTAACAATTCGTAAATTAAAACTTCTGCAAACAAAGACACATTCTTCTCAACATCTGTTCTTACCTGTCCTCGATACAGGAATCTCTCACTTTGCAATTCGGCAACAATCCTCCGATCCTGCTCAACGCTTTCCAAATACCAAGTAAACATTTCCTCAGGCTTAAGCATAGCTATATTATTTCCTAAAATCATTGCCTTCGCAAGCTCTGGAGGCATTAACCCCGCTTTATCTGGATCAAGAATAACACTCCGCGACCCCTCTCCAAATAGCCGTATAGATCCTTTGGAAAATATAAAATTGTGCGGATATTCATCACGCTGACCATACCTGTATCTGTTAATATCTGTGATACGCTGAACTCCAGGAGAGACAGGATTTGAATTATCCCTTAATTCTTTTTCTAATTGATTCAACTTCTTTTTTATTGCACTCGGAATTTTTTGCTTGCGAACCGATTCTAACTTTACCTTGGATCTTGGAGTGCCTAACGCACACCACACATAGTAAGATCTTGCGTGACGTACCAATCGATCCATAAGCGCCTCGTAAGAATGTGTTCTCTGTTTTAAATGTTTAAATTTCTCTGGATCAGAATCAATCAAAGCAGTTACTCTCAATGAAAGATCACTTGCAGTATATAGCATTGCCATGATCGCTTGGCGTTTTTTTCCTTCTAAAAACTCAATCTCTTGCTGCACCGTCTTTTTAGGATTATCTTCCCTTCGAACAATAGTAAGGGTATGTTCTCCTTCGTTAAGACGTTGAATCTCTTGATTCAAGAATAACAGATCTTTATCTTGCGTTACACCCTCAACAAAGGTTGATACTAGCACCTCTAAAGGCATATCTTTATGCCCAAACGTTTTCCCATACTCTCCAAAAGTTGACGTTTCTTTTGAAACTTTTGCAAGAAATACTGGCGTCGCAACACCAGCTGCATTCCACGCCTCCATATGCTCTCGCTCTGATTCTGCGTCCTTCTTCACCTGCTCCCACTGTTTGTCTATCTTTCTCTTCTGAAAAGCCGTAAGGACGCGAAGATCCTTATAACGCTTAAGATTTTCCCATGACCATCCCCGCAGAGGATAATACGCTTTTATCATGAACGTAAGAACTTCTTCCTTTGCAGCATCTCTCACAACAGTTTTATTTAATCGCGCACTATCAAATAACCCCTCTTCAAATGTAGAAACTTCCACCACTTCGTCTACATGAAACTCTTTTCCTGTTTTTCTTCTGAATGCAGGAATAACTTCTGTTTCATAAAACCGAGGATTGTGCAAAAAGTTCAGAGCAGTCTTTTCCTCATCCCAAAATCCCCCATGTACCATTTAACACAAAAGGCTTAATGAGGGAAATTTTTTAAACCTTTTCATTCTCGCCTTTATAAATCTTACCTGTCTAACGTGTCTTTTGCAATGTTTCCAGTGTGACACACAATTTTTCTTATTTTATCCATTACTAAAAAATCCAACTGAGCAGCATCTTTACTTAAATACTTCCTACTTTCCTCCATTATTCTTATTGTCGTTTGAAGAGAATTTACAGCTTCCACCTTATTATTTGTGTGGTGTGCTTTCATCGTCTCTCTAAAGTGGGTATATGCATCATCTAACAATTTGCTGATTTCTTTTTTATTCTGAAGCTCATCCTCGTCTAAATACCTACAAATACGCTTCGCCTGATCTGCCACCTCCTCAAGCCATAACGTTACATTCCACCATTGCAATATTTGCAGCGGCTCCAACTTCAAACTCATAGCGACATCAGCATCAGTTAATGACTTCCGTAAAATCTTTAAAATTAAAAAAGTTAAACGCGTAATATCCTCTTCTTTTTGAAACGCGTATTCTTTCTTATGCCCCTCTATCACACTTTCCTTCGCATCTTCTATCATAGACGCGGCCATAATCTCTAATCTTCTAATTAGGGTATTTACTGAAAGTGATTTCGGATCTAAAAAAACACGAGCCGTGATCTTTTTTGATGTTTGTTCCACAATCTCGACAGTAGCTAATTTCTGAAGAATCATTCGAATTTTCGAAGCGTTTGCTGGTAAATCTTTTCCAATAATGTAAATAACATCATAATTCTTCAAATACGCGGAAATGACGAATGTTTTCAGATTTTCGAGATGATGCACTTCATCAAGATTAATCGTAATTTCCTGTTGAGGCTTTTCAGGATTCGTCTTCGGAAGCAGGTACAACGCGCTGTTCGCGCCAAACTCCATCCCAACAAGATCCCCTTTCTTGAACGCGTTCCTCGTCACCCACTCCTTCGGAAGAGACACCACAAACGAAGAATCACCAAACTTTATTAATTTCCTATAAAGCATAGACAACCTCCTCCATGTATATATACCCCTATTGTTCCATATAGGTAAATTATATATAAAGTTATCTCTTCTCCACCATCTAGAACTCTGAAAGAGGTGAACATGTTGAGCAAGAGAATCACAAAAATAACAAAAGGAAAAAAATGTGACTACTGCGATGACTTCGCAGCCATTAAAATCAAAGAAGACGACCTTTACACCTATTTATGTGAATGGTGCTCCCAACACCAAGAACAAGCAAAAAATTCTCTCCCACCTTAAGTTGACTGAGGCACTATATCAGCAGCTTTTGTCTTGTGGAATACCGTGTATGTCTTCAAGGTTACCACGCCCTCCATCTCTCTCACCTTGTTCACGCTCTCCTTCATCTTTTCCTCGCTTGCCGTCTTCAACGCTGTCAGCAGGTCAAACTCACCAGCAACACGATGCAGACGGTCAACAACAGGACCAAGCCTCTTTATGGTTGTGTACACTCTTTCCCTTAACCCAGCCTTTGAAACGATAAGCACATAGGTTAACATCACTTCAGAGAACTATCTTGACAATAAAAGGATTTCTATATCTGATTAACAGGTTTTTTCGCGTACTTACACCCTTTTTTCAGAGGACACCTCCCACACAAAGGATTCTTCCTGCAAAGGCGTTTCCCATGCTCAACCAACAACGCATGAAACTCATTATATACCTCAACCTCTTTAGGAAGACCACACTCAACACTCTCTTTCAGCGCCTCATACTCGACCTTTTCCTTGCACAGCCCCAACCGAGAAAAGATCCTCCTCGCGTAACTGTCAGCAACAAAAAAAGGCTTTTTCCCAGCGTACAACAAGATCGAATCAGCAGTCTCAGGGCCAATCCCCTTTACAGCCAACAATTTTTCTCTCACATCAGCCTTTTCAAAGAACCCTTTCAAACTTCTTCCACTCAACATTCCAAAAAGATGCTTTATCCTTTCAGCCTTTTGATTAAAAAATCCAGAAGAACGAATCAGCAAGGCTAACTTCTCAATGGGTATTTTTTCAATCGCCCCTCTTTCAAGCGCCTGTTTTTCTTTTAATAGAAGCAGGGACTTCTCCGCATTCTTCCATGATGTATTCTGAGCAAGCACAGCACCCACCATCACCTCAACCATTCCGCCCTCAGTTTCAGGAAGACCATACTCCCCTTTGTGATACCCACAGCCGTCACACTTTTCGCTTTCTGACACCAACGGCCACCATCCTTGACGGCCATACGCTTTCAACAACTTCTCGTACACATCTTTAGGAGACATTACTCTAAACGAGGATCTAAAAAGATATAAATAAGCATTGCCACACTCCCTTTATGTTTTTTTGGAAGAAAGAAGAACCAATCCAGGCACCACAAGCCCCACAAGAAGAGCCCCTCCCAGCCTTCACTCCAAACATTCCAGCTTTATCCCTTAAAAAAATTCTTGAATACGCAGACACCATCGTCGTCTACTTAAAATTGCTTATCAAACAACTCACAGACTTCAATGCAGCAAAAGACGAATCCAAACGCCAAAGGCTCGCGGAAAGCATCTCCATCACCACTAAATACCTCAACCTCAACGGCCTAGAACTTAAAAACCTTCTTGGCCATCTTGAGCGTCACTATTACGAGCCACTCCTCAACAGCCTCAACCAAACGCTCTCTCGAACCCCAAGGCCAGAACATCAACAACACCTTACCCAAACGCAAGACCACCTGAACACGGTCAAAGAACTCGACACCTTACTCACCCGTCTGATTGGTTATAACGCGCTCCTCAACAAGGAACGAAATCCAACCTTCGCAAAAGACATCCAAAACGAGGTAGAAAAACAGGAACTTGACAAAGAACTTCAAGCATTGGCAGCGAAGATCACTATAGCCCTTCTCGACAAAAAAACCAGCATTCTCAAGGCTATCACTCCAGAACCCCTCAAGTTTTGAAAGACAAGCTTTAAGAATTCTTGCATAAGAGGAGCCTTCATGCTTGACAAAAAAACCTTTGAACACATCAGAAAAGAGCTTCATCACTTTGAAGAACAACGAGAAAAAACCATCCAGCAAGCAAGAGAAACCATCACCCTCTCAAAAAAAATCATCTACGCCCTCCACAGGGGGGATGTCTCCACAGCCAAAACCCACGTGGAAAAAATAAAGGCCCTCATAGCAACACTTAACAAAACAAGATCTTATGAGCTCGGCATCTCAAACACGGCCTTCCAAGAATACGTCGAAGCACTCTGCTACTACGAATTTATTGTCAACAATAAACTTCCCAGCCTGACAAGCCTCAATGTTCGCGTCGAAGACTACCTCCTCGGACTCTGCGACCTGACTGGAGAACTCGTACGAAAAGCAGTCAACCACGCAACCAAGAACGACCTTCAAACAGTCTTACGCATCAAACAACTCGTTGAGGGCATCTACGGAGAATTTCTACAACTAGAGCTGAGGGACTGGGACATGCGCAAAAAAGCCGACAGCCTCAAATGGAATCTCAACAAGCTCGAAGATTTACTTTTCGCTCTCAAAACAGGAAGAAATGTTAAAGAATAATCAGGCGCCAATCACCCGCATTCTTGTCAAAACGTGAGGGATGTAGTGACCATCTCCACCGTACATTCTTTCTTTCCCAAGCTCAACACTTTTCAAGAGCTCATACAGATTTCCAGCAATCATCGTTCCCTTTACTCCCTCCTTCACCTCCCCTTTCTCAAGCAGCTGACCCTCAGCGACCGCCAACGAAAAATCACCACTAGCGCTATCCACTGTATGCAATCCCATCATCCTCTTCACATACAACCCCTTCTTCACAGAAGACAACACTTCTTCCGTAGACCTGTCTCCCTGACCCACTATTAAATTTGATGGGCCAATCGAAGGAGAAGACGCAACACTCCTCATACTGTTGCCTGTACTTCCTTTACTCTCAAGATGACCATAATATGAATCATACAAGAATCCTTTCAACTTCCCATGCTCAACAAGCACTGTCTTTCTTGAAGGAGCGCCCTCATCATCACACTTTCTTGACCTTACCCCTCCCTCAAGCAACGCGTCATCAACAATCGAAAGCTTCTCATCAAACACTTTCTGGCCAACCTTGTCCCAGAACACAGACTTTTTCAAAAATACGTTCTCGGCATCCACAGCAAAATGGAACGAAGAGGCAAGCAGGTCAGCAAACGCCTCGGGATGCATCACCACTTCCATCATCCCGCTCCCCACTTTTTTCTTTTTTCTCATCAACAAGAAACGTTTTACTTCCTCAGCAACTTTCTTTGGAACTAACGGAACAACAGCCTCATCAGTGAACCCCAGCGCATTCTTCCCCTGGACAAGCTCGCAATACCGGCTGTTAAACGCCGTTTGCCACTCAACATCGACACCTTCAGAATTTTTTATCCTACACTCCCCCAACGCCCTCGTGTAATTCGCGGACGCAATCTTAGTTTTTTTATCAGCATCTTTCACCTCACTTCTTAAATCTTCCAAGTACTTTTTGATTTCTTCAAACCCAAAAGAAGCAAGCTCTTTATTTTCTTTTACCTCGCTATACTTCCCTTTCTCCTGAAATTTCACAAAATGGTGGTCAGGATTGTTCAGCTTCGCAATTTTAATTGCCGTATCGCAACACTCCTTAAAGCGGGAAAGATTCAGCGTACTCGCCAGCCCAATCTTCTTCCCTAAAACAACGCGCACGCCGAGCCCCTCGCTTATCCCCTCAGAAACATTATCAGGATTGTTCCCCTGCAACGACACGCTCATCACCTCGCTCTTCTCATAAAAAATTTCATAAGCGTCAACCTTTCCCTTTACATAATCCTCAACCTCGCCCATCATCCTTGCCCACCAACCTGCGCTTTTTCCAGCAGCATGTGCGGAGCGCCGTCACTCACGGGAACACCCTGACCGTTCTTCCCGCAGGTGCCGTGAGAAAACTTAAGGTCTTTTCCAAACAACACAATCTGAGGAAGAATCTTCAAGATCGAGCCTTGCAACGACACGGCCTTCACCATCTCAGCAAGATCACCCTTTTCCACTTTGAAACCATACTGAGCGTTAAACAAAAACTCTCCGGTAGCTGGATTCACCTCACCACCAGTCGTGCCCTTCAAATAATATCCTTCCTTCACTCCACTGAGCATTTCCTCGAACGAAGCGTCACCCTCATTGATGTATGTGCAACGCATCCTCGGAATCGCAGGGTACGCCAGAGACTCAGCGCGGCCATTCCCAGTAGGAACAGCATTCATCTTTGCCGCAGTCTCCCTCGAATGCAAGAAACTTTTCAACACACCACAGTCAATCAACACCGTTTTCTGACCCTCCACCCCCTCATCATCCACAGGAACCCACCCATACACTCCTTCCCTTGTTCCATCATCGATTAATGTTAGACCATCAGCACCAATCTTTTTCCCAATCTTATTTTTCAACAAGGAATTGTTCTGCAACACAAGATCGGCCTCACACCCGTGGCCAACAGCCTCGTGAGCAAACACCCCACCAAGACGCTGATCAGCCACCACTGGAAAAACACCGCCAATCGGATGCTTCGCGCTCAACAAGGCCTCAGCCATCCTCATCGTTTCTTGCATTTTTTCTCTCGCACCCTCTAAAATTTCATACCCCTTATGACCTCGGTCAACATCATAAAAATTTTCCGATTTTATCCCTTCCTTCGCGAACGCCTGCACCATTATCCCAGAAACAACATCATCCCACTCAACACTCGTTCCTTCCGAATTTTCAAAAAGCACGTTTTTCACAGACTCAGTATACAACATCCTGCAACTATTCACTCTCTTAAAATTGTCACGAACATCCAACCTCAGCACGTCCTTCTTTTTTTCCTCCAAAGAAATATCCTTAGGATGAACCTCGCATTTCGTTTTTATCTTCTTTTGAAACGCCTTCAACACCGGGAGTTTTACTCCCTTTCTAAAACTCCTCGCAGCAGCCAACGCCTTCTCCACAAGATCTTTCCCTTCTTTTTTGGAAGAGAACGCGATACCCTCCCCTCCCTTATACAAGACACGCACAGAAAACAGCTGACTCGTATTTGAAGAAAGTTCTTTTACTTCTCTGTCAAGAACCTCAATCGTCGTTCTCTCTCCAGCAACAGACTTCACCTCGGCGTAGCCAACGCCTTTTTCAAGCGCATATTCCAACACGGCGTGCATCAGGAACGTGTCTCGCCTTTCTTTATAAGGATTTTTATCCAAAAAACCTGTAGAATCCCCTTCTGCAACAATCTTTAAATAGCATCACCAACTCAAGCCAGCGAAGGCTAACGACAATGCACCCGACAACCCTACGAACCCACACCTGCGGAGAACTCACCGATTCAGACCTCAAAAAGCACGTCACCCTCTGCGGATGGGTCAGCACCAGAAGGGACCACGGGGGCATCATCTTCATTGACTTACGAGACAGATATGGCCTTACCCAAGTTGTTCTTGATCCCCAAAAAATTCCACAGTCAAACCATCTCAGAAGAGAATGGTGCATCCAAATCTCGGGAACAGTGCGCTCAAGACCAACAGGCATGGAAAACAAAAAACTCCCCACAGGGGCAATAGAAGTAGAAGCAAAAACTCTCGTCATCCTCACAGAATCAGCAACACCACCCTTCGAAATCGATGATAGGATTGAGGCAAACGAAGACTTACGTTTACAGTACAAGTATTTGGATTTACGACGACCAGCAATGCAAGAACACTTACAGACAAGACACAACGTCAGCCAAGCGGCAAGGGCATACTTAAGCTCTCAAGGCTTTCTAGAAATAGAGACGCCTCTTCTCGTCAAACCAACCCCAGAAGGAGCACGCGACTACTTAGTACCAAGCAGAGTCAACCCAGGAAAATTCTACGCGTTACCCCAAAGCCCGCAATTATACAAACAACTCCTCATGGTCGCGGGCTGCGACAGGTATTTCCAGCTCGCACGATGCCTCAGAGACGAGGACTTGCGCTCAGATAGGCAACCAGAACACACCCAAATCGATTTAGAGATGAGCTTCGCCACACAAGAAGACATCTTCAGGGCAGTCGAAGGATTAATGGAAGCGATCTTCCAGACAAGAAACATCCAAATAAAAAAGCCATTTTTAAAACTCTCTTACCGCGACGCGCTGTCCCTTTACGGCTCAGACAAACCAGACCTCAGGTTTGAGCTACACCTTGTTGACGTGACTGACATTGCGGCAGCGTCCACCTTTGAAGTCTTTACCGCAGCAATCAAGAACAAAGGCATCGTCACTTGCCTTAACGCCGCCGGCTGCGGAACACTCTCAAGAACAGAACTCGAGGCGTTAATAGAGCTAGCGAAGAGGCACCACGCGAAAGGCCTCGCATGGGCAAGAGTCAACCAAGGAAAACTCGAAAGCTCCATCGTCAAATACTTTGATGAGCACGTCCAAAAACAATTCATCAAGGCGACGAAGGCCAAAGACGGAGATTTGTTATTATTTGTCGCAGACACGTTCAAAACGGCATGCACCAGCCTCGGTCAAGTCAGGCTGGCAATCGCAGAAAAACTCAACCTCATTCCAAAAAACGAATACACCTTCTGTTGGATCATAGACTTCCCTCTCTTCGCTTGGAACGAGCAAGACCAACAATGGGGGCCAGAGCACCACCCTTTTTGCATGCCCAAGGAAGACCACATCAAATTCTTAGAAACAGATCCAGGAAAGGTCTCAGCCACACTCTACGACCTTGTCTTAAATGGCGTTGAGCTGTGCTCAGGGAGCCTCCGCATCCACAAGCCAGAACTTCAAAAGAAAATCTTCTCCATCATCGGACTAAGCGACCAAGAAGCAGAAGAAAAATTCGGATTCTTGCTTGAAGCTTACAAGTACGCGGGCCCACCCCATGGAGGCGTTGGCATCGGCATGGATAGGCTAGTCGCTCTTCTCTTGGGATTAAACGATATCCGCGAGGTCATCGCCTTTCCAAAGAATAAGGCAGCGGAATGCCCCATGGACGGTTCACCAAGCAACATAGACGAGAAACACCTCAAAGAACTCCACCTCAGACTTGATATTCTCAAGAAAAAATAGCCTTTCGAAACCTTTAAATATATAATTATTACTACTAAGTTGTTACTATGAGTTTGATAGAAAGACTTTTCAACAGAAATCCAGAAGAACGCGCAAACCGCGAACATCTCAAAGCTGCAGAACTTATGCAAGAAGCTGAGCAAGCGCCTACAGTCCACCGCGCAATACCCTTTCTCGAACGCTTCAAAAAACTCGTCGAACATTCCAACACTAAAGATACCTATCCACCAAAAGACGCAGAAGAAATTCTCGCCAGAAAAATCTTCGAAGAAGCAAAACACAACTACCCAAGGAGCATTCGTCTTAACGAACCTCCAGGCAGACCTTCCCTGGAAGACGCTCTTGATATGACTGTTAACTTCTATAGCCATGGCGCACCCTTTGTCGGACTCAAATACTTAGACCCAAAAGCAACTAGAAAACTCGCTTTCCAAAGAGCTTACCAAGACCTCACCGTGCCTCTCGTCGCTACGGCAACCACACACCACGGCGATCCACAGGCTGATATGCTTGTTCTTCTCGAAGACTACGACACCATCTGCTCAAGACATGTTCAATACGTTGGAGAAGAGCCTTCTTTTCTGGTAAGAACACCAGAAGGCAGGTCTGTCCCTCTCACCACATTTATATACACTCAAGCTTTTACTCACACGCTCACAGTCATCCAAAAAAGCTTTGAAGAACTTACTTCTCTTGAACTCGCAGAACCGGCCTATCACGAATGGTTCTCCCACCAAATGGAAGTCTTTGACTATCTCGCAAGCTGCGACCCAAGCGCCCTCGCGCCAGGAGCGTCCAAAGAGGAACTCGAAGAAATCGCGCCCTCTATCTTAAGCGAAAAAGCAATTTCCCAACACCTCTATAACTGCAGAGTTGAAGAAGCCCAAGATCAACTTGACAGAACTTTCAAAAAAACCTGCGCAGACAGAGAACCACGAGAAGTTTCAGAAACTCTTCTCGAAAGGCTCGCACAACTCACTGAACACCACTCAGGTCTCCTTGGTGAAACAGCACAAGACATCTACAAACAAGGACAAGCTATCCTCGCACGAACCTATAATCTCCCTGAAGCGTCAGCAAAGAAAGACATCTCACTCAACTAAAGCTTCTCAGCGGTATAAAACCCCAACACATAACTCAACGCGTGACTTGCTCTCAACGGCTTCTTCGCCTCAGGCGTCAATCTCAAGGAAATATTTAGCCGATCACGCATTTCTTGAGTGAGACCAAACTTATCATCCCCAAACACGAAGAAGATTTTCTTTTTTTCCTCTTTTTTAAGAAAAGTTTTCAACTCCTTCTCATTTTTAACCGCGCGCTTTGAAAAGCCAACTAAGATTCCCTCTTCCTTAAGGCTGTTTACTACTTTTAACTTAAACTCATTATAAATAATACCTTTTGTCTCTTCTTTCGCTTTCTCCAACAGCCTAGCAAAATCTTTTTCCTTCGTCACAATAATCAAAGGAAGTTTAAAAATCCAACACACTCTCAAAAAATCAGCAACCTCCTCTTTCAGCGAAGGATTCTCCAATACCACATTCAAATTTTCCATATTAACCTTTACTGGTAAACCCTTTTCCCATAAAAATCTTTCACTCACCCCACACTTATACTCGACAATACCTTTATTCTTTCTCAATTCAAGATATAATAAAGAATCCCACTTTTCCTCATCAGGAACAAACCCTTCCCTCCTCAAAAAAGGATTCACATGCCGATACAACGAAGAAGCAGAAATCTTAATCTTCTCATAAAATTTTACTTGAATCTTATACCTCTTCTCCTTTCCCTTCAGCGCATTAAACGCGTCTCTCTCTAATTCTGAAAATTTCAACTCCTTCCAAGCGGACTTCACCTCAGCAATCCGCTCGACCTCTTCTAAATAAATAAGTTCCTTTATATCAATGTGCTCAGCCTTAACCTCAAGCACCAGCCCCCTCTCCTCAAAAACAACCCCTCTCCCGAGAGCCTGAATCTTTCTTTTCAGGGTCTCAACATCCATCCCAAACCTCGCTAAAAAAACAAGCAGCTCCATTCATTATCCCACAAAGAAAAGCAATATAAGACTTCCTTTTCCTCCTTGGAAATGCTTAAATAAGAACTTAAAACTTCTCTCTTGTCTGCGGGAGTACCGAAGCGGACAAACGGGATAGCCTCAAGAAAGCCCTTTTGGGAACTGAGGATCTTTATCCGATGTAAGAAAGCTATTGGCTTAGTGCCTTCGAAGGTTCGAATCCTTCCTCCCGCATTTTCTTTTCCAAAAGCCCTCTCGAAACCTTTAAAAGACCCCCACCTCAAAAGCTTGCTAGATGGAAAACCTCCTTGACCTCGCAAACAGGCTTCTCTCAGACGCGAGACAAGCACTCAAGAGCCTCAAGAAAAACCCAGAAAAGGCAAGAAGCTACCTCCGAACGATTAGAGCACTCAGCGAAGAAGAACTCAGCGTTGTCTTATCCACCTTTCAATTAGGACAAGAAGAAAAGGCCTACTATTTTAACACTCAAGAAAAAACAAAAGCAATCGCCCAAGCTGCACAAGCAGCAGCAAAAGCCCTCGAAGAAGGAAGAACTAAAGAAACAAAAAAATTCCTCGAGATGATCATCAGCTTAGAGAATACGCTCATCAAACAAGAAAAAACAAGAAAACTCGAGATCATCGCGGTCAGCAAGGCAACAGCAGAAGCAGCAGTCCTCCTTCTCTTACGAACCTACGCAGACCCCTACCTCCAATACATGGGAAAGCAAATCGACATCATCGACTACAAAATCAGCCACCTTGACGAACTCCTCAAAGAAAAACTCAAAGAACAAAAAGAAGACATCAAAACAAGGATCAAAAAATTTTTCGGCAGAGAAGAACGACCAGCAGAAGAAAAAAAAGAACTCCAACAAGAAACGGAGCAGCTCTACAAACATTACACCAGCCTTGAAGAACACCCAGTGTGGGTTCCGCACATGAAAAAAGACGAACCTTACGCACACTTATTCTCAGACGCGTTTTACTTAACCATTCTCGTCATTATCGCAGGAAGAACCCTCATCAAACACCTTCCAGGCTACATCGGAAAGAAACTTGAACAACGAAGAATCGAACGCACCTTCTTCAGACTCAGCACACAGTTCAAACGAAGAATTCTAATCATGCAAGAACACCTTAGAGCACAAGCAGCACTCAACCAGACACTCATCGGCCACCTTACGCTCTTAGAAGAGGCGCTTACCATCCTCGCAGCAACAGCGCCAGAACAAACGCGACAACAACTCCGAGAAACCCTTAAAAAACTTAAAGACCAACGGGCATTGAGAGAAGAAGAAACAAAAAAACTTCTTACTGAAGAAGCAAAAACCCTTGGAGAACAACTCGCAAGCGAGACACAGCAGCTCATCAAAAGAAAATAGCTATGCAACCACCAAAAAAAGCACTCTCCACCAACAACCATACTCTCCTCTGGACAAAAGGAGATCTGCACACGCACTATGGTGTTTTAAAAGAAAAAGACATCAAAAAAGCCAAGCATACCATCACCTCCCACTTAGGAACCGTCTTCCATGTCTTTCCTCCAAGCTTTCCAGACCTCCTCAAAAAAGCACAACGCGGACCACAAATCATCCTCACCAAAGACATAGGATTAATCCTCACAGAAACATCTTTAACAAAAACCAGCACCGTCCTTGAAGCAGGATCAGGATCAGGATTCTTAACATGTCACTTGGCAAGGTTTGTGAAAAAAGTCATTAGCTACGACCAACGCGAAGACTTCCTCATCATCGCCAAGAACAATGCAGCACTCTTCAATTTCAAAAACATCACTTTCAAACAAAAAAACGTTTACGAAGGCATTGATGAAAAAAGTTTAGATGTCATCGTTTTAGACCTTCCAGAACCAGAACGAGCCTTACAACACAGCTATGACGCCTTAGCCATCGGAGGCTACCTTGTTTGTTACTTGCCAAACATCACCCAAGTCATGGGCCTTGTCAAGAACGCACAGCCACTCTTCCACACCCTTAAAATTACAGAATTACTCGAGCGGCCATGGCACGTCGAAGAACAACGCGTTCGCCCCATGTCACAAATGATCGGACACACCGGGTTCTTATGCTTCTTTAGAAAGGTTTAAGTTAAAAAGCAAAACCTCTCAAAAACCAAGCGGATCAATTATCATTCATCAGTAGATCGCAAAGTAAACTTAGCATATGATTTGTATAATAAAAGATATTTTTTATATTATTTTAGATATAAATAATAACCTTTTTTCCTATTATAAGACCAAATCTCGTCTTCATTTTTACTTTCTTCAAATATTTGTTTAAATCCTTGTATATTAGAGTCTAAATGGTCTGCATATACAAGGACAGTAGCCTCGGGAAAACTTGGTCTCTGTTTAGAACCATAACTTGATTTAGAAAAACGACTTATTATCATATGATTAAGTTTTAACTTTAAATTATTTGGAAAGTCTGTAAATTCTTCAAACTTTTTTTGCAAAAGCCTATCACCGAGAATTACATGGCCCATAAGCCCCCCTTCCTCACCAATACCTATAATTTTATCAATTTTATATTCTTCAGTTTTACCTATTTTATTAAGAATTGCTGCGGTTAACAACAAATCCCTATTTAATTCAGGATAGATTTCACAAATAATCTTACAAATCTTGATTACACTTATAGTATGTTCCAAAAGTCCACCAATATAATCATGATTATACAATAGGGTGGCTGGAGCTTCTTTAAACTTTTTAACAAATTCTTCATCATCAAAAAAAGAATGCAATAATTTATTTAATTCTAATGTTTTTACTTCTTCAATTGTTTGTACTAACTCTTCCATTAATTTATCAATGTCCTTAGAAGTACTTTTCAAAAAATCTTTAAGTTCAGATTCCTTACAAAGTTCAATATCTGTTGGATTAAATGTTATTTGTAATCCATATTCCTTATGTTTTTGGATGGTTCCTTTAATTTTTACTATATCTCCTTTTTTAATATCAAAAGTTATTAGTTGTGGATTCCAACAAAGTGCTGGGATTTCCCCCGTTTTATCTCCTAATTGTAATTGTAAGTATTCTCCTTCTTTAGAACTAAAGGGTCTTAGTTCTTTTTCAAGAACCATAAATTCAGTTCTAATTTCTTCGAATCTGCTTAAATCCTTAACCCAATGTTCTTTAGCCATTGTATTTAAGGACTACCTTCCCTTTTAATAAACTTTCTCATTTTTAGTTAAACTATTCTTCAAATGGCTCACTAATTAGTTTTCCATCTTTCTCGATGATTTTCTCAATTTTCTTTTGTGCAGTATCTAATTCTTCGCTACATAATTTCGATACTTTAAGACCTTCTTCAAACTTTTCAAGAGTTTCCTTTAAAGGTAAATCCCCTTTTTCTAAAGATTTAACACTTTCTTTAAGTTTTTCAAGATTTTCTTCAAAAGATTCGTTTTTATTTGTCATTTTTAACCTCCTTCACCTGACTTTTTATTTCTCCTTTTTGGAACATAATTTCTATCATATCATCTATCTTCACATCACTTGCATTCTTTATTATTTTCCCTTTTTTCAAAGCAATACTATACCCTCTCTTTAAAACTGCTTTTGGATTAATAGTATCTAATTTTGCGGTGAGAATTTCTAACCCTTTTTTTCTTAGTTCCAAAAAATTCTGAATAGCTCTACGTGACTTTGACATTAAATCATCAATTTGTTGTAAATATTGGTTTATAAAATCAAATGGACGTTTAAATATTGGTCTATCTAGTAGAGATACTAAACATTGCTTTTTAGATTCCATACTTCTTTCTGTTTTTTGTAATAGCCTCTCCCGCAGATGTTTTATTTCTTTTAATAATTCATTTTTATCCGGGACAGCTATTTCAGCAGCAGTTGAGGGGGTTGGAGCCCTACAATCGGCAACAAAATCCGATATTGTAAAATCAGTTTCGTGTCCTACTGCTGAGATTGTTGGAATTTTTGATTTGAATATCGCCCTTGCTACAATCTCTTCATTAAAGCACCATAAATCTTCTAAAGAACCACCACCTCTACCTATGATTATCACATCTATATCACTAATTTTATTAAGTAATTCAATAGATTTGATAATACTTGAAGCAGCATCTACTCCTTGTACTATGGTAGGTGCTATCTTAATATTTATATTTGGAAATCGTCTTGTAAGATTCCTAATTAAGTCCTTTATCGCTGCTCCGGTGGGAGAGGTAATTATTCCAATAGTTTTGGGAAATTTGGGGATGTTTTTTTTATGTTCTTTGGAGAATAATCCTTCTTTCTCAAGTTTTTCTTTTAACTGTAAATATTTTTGATGCAAAGCTCCCAACCCATCGGGATGCATTTCAGAAACAATTAATTGATACTTGCCAGATAGTTTATAGACACTTAGTGAAGATAACACCAAAACTTTCATACCGTGTTCTGGTTCAAATTTAAGAGATGATGCAGAACTTCTAAACATTGCACAACTTATTTGGCTTATTTCATCTTTTAACGTAAAATATAGATGTCCACTATTATGACGAGTAAAATTAGAAATTTCTCCCTTTACCCAAATATTAATTAATTGTAAATCATTTTCCAATCTTTGCTTTATATAATCTGTTAACTTACCAACTGTTAAAATATTTGACTCCGGTATTTTTATAATCTTTTGATTAGTTTCCATCCTTATCCGTCCCTAAGAGTAAGTCTGTAGTATGAATTATTTTTATTTCATTGCCTGCGCTTTTTTTCATTTCCCCAAATCCTCAACGGCTTCAGCAGGACCTTTTAGTTTATATAACCTTTTTCTAGAGTCTTCTGGATCAAGAGTTAATTCCAGCCATCCAAACTTCTTTAATCGTGAAAGAACTATGCTTGTATTTGTTACCTTCAATAAATCTTCTGCCTGCTGGTGAGAAAACTGCTTATGTATTCCGTTGATATGTTTTTTGATTAATCTTTTATCATTAATATTTGCATTAGGATCATCAATATGTACTGCAAGATCAATATTCCACATTTTTTCCTTATCATCAAATCTTATAATAATGTTAAAAGAAGTTTTCTTTGTTTTTACTTGATTATTATGTATTACAAGTTGAGGTCTGAATATATGACCCCCACTTGCCCAAGAGTATTGTTGATTTATTCCCTCTTTTGGATCATGTGTGGTATTCGGAATATAACTTGCCGTGTATGTTTCTTCCAGTTGAGAAGGATTTATACCTAATTCTTGAAGTTTACTAGCTAAATCTATGCTCTCTTTAGGGCTTTTTCCAGAATCATGCTCCACCTCAATTTCAATTAGATAAGCCATATTCATTTTAGGAAGGAAAGCTTTTATTTACTTTGCGATCTACTGTTCATTCAGGCTCAGTAGAAAGTTAAATGTTTGGGGGGAGTGACCCTTTCCTTGAAAATGTCTTCAGGACATCTTTTTAGATGGAAAATAGAATTGTTTAATAAAACAAGACGTTCAACTCAAAGAACTAATAGGCCTACTTTCTACTGAGCCGTTCATTCAAAAACCTTTAAATAAACAAACAAAAACACAACTTTCCATGAACCTAGAAAAAATAGTCCCAGACACGAGCGTCCTCATCAGCGCCGCAATCACAGAACAAGCCCTTAAAAAATACAAACCCCAAGAAGTTATCATCCACCTCGCAGCACTCTCAGAACTTGAGCACCAAGCAAACCAAGGAAGAACCATTGGATTCTTAGGGCTTGAAGAATTAAAAAGATTAAGAGCGCAAGCAGACAAAGGATTATTCACCCTCTCCTACAAAGGAAAAAAACCAACACAGGCAGAAATCAAATACGCGAGCCTCGGGGAAATCGACAGCATCATTAGAGAATTAGCCTACGAAGAAGACGCAACACTCCTCACCTCTGACAAGATCCAATACAGCGTCGCACAAGCACGCGGCATCAACGCACTTTACCTTGAACCAGTAGAAAAACCCTTAACAAAACTCAAATTCGAACACTACTTTGATGAAACAACCATGTCAGTACATTTAAAAGAAAATGTTCAGCCTTTCGCCAAAAAAGGATTCCCTGGAAACTGGAGCTTCGTGCAACTATCAGAGCAATTACTAGAACACGACTTCGTCAAAGACGTCAGCAAAGAAATCATCGAAGAAGCAAAAAAAAGAAGAGACAGCTACATCGAAATAGAAAAACCAGGATCAACCATCGTCCAACTAGGTAATTTTAGAATTGTTATTACAAGACCTCCACTTTCAGACGGATGGGAAATAACTCTCGTTAGGCCTGTGAAAAAAATGAAACTAGACGATTATCATCTCAGCGAAAAACTTACTGAAAGAATAGGAAAACAAGCTGAGGGGGTCTTAGTAGCCGGAGCGCCAGGAAGCGGGAAATCAACCTTTATCTCAAGTTTAGGCATATTCTACGCAGAAAAAGGAAAAATAGTCAAAACCATTGAGGCACCACGAGACTTGGTCTTACCGGACAACGTAACCCAATACGCCATCAGTCATGGCGACGCCCAAGAAATCCACGATATTTTATTATTAACGCGACCAGACTACACCCTTTTTGATGAAATGAGAAATACCAAAGATTTTCTTTTATTCGCAGACTTACGACTGGCTGGCATTGGACTTGCTGGGGTCATTCACGCCACCAATCCCATCGACGCGATCCAACGCTTCGTCGGGCGAATAGAACTAGGAGTCATTCCTCATGTCATCGACACTGTCATTTTCATCAAAAACGGATTTGTCGCTAAAGTCTTAGGACTAGAGATGACTGTCAAAGTACCATCCGGCATGACAGAAGCAGACTTAGCAAGACCTGTTGTCATGATCACCGACTTCGAAACAAGAAAGTTAGAATACGAAATCTACAGCTACGGAGAAGAAACCGTCGTCGTTCCCGTCACAGAGCAGACATTATATGATCCAACCAAACTCTTAGCAGCAAAACAAATCGAACAAGAATTCAGAAGCTACACTGATGAAGTTAAGGTTAACGTGCTTCCGAACAACAAAGCAGTCGTCTACGTCCCAGAAAAAGACATCGCACGCATCATCGGCAAACAAGGAATCACAATCGAAAAAATCGAGAAAAACCTCGGATTCAGCATCGACATCAAAGAACTCCAAGAAGCACTCCCAGCAGAAGGCAACGAAAAAGGAGCAATCCCCTACAAAATAGAAGAAACAAAAAACGCAATCATCTTCAAAGTATCACCTAATTATGGCGGACAACCAGCAGAAATCTACGTCGACAGCCACTTCCTTTTCACATCAACCCTCAGCAAAAAAGGAGACATCAAAATCCATAGAAGATCCAAACTCGGGCAAACAGTCCTTGAAGATTTGAACAAAGCAAGAAAGGTTGAAGTAAGAGTTTAACTTTATCTTATCTCTTCCACATAAAACTTTCAAGACTGTGCCTGCAAGAAAAGTTCTTCTCTTCATCCTTTTAAAAAAAGGAAAAAGATTAAACTTTTTTTAAGTATCAACCACACAATATGGTCTAGGATTGACAATAACTCCGTTCTTCTTCACCTGCACATGCACATGAGGGTTATCAGCACTTGCATTTCCCGTAATCCCAACAGTTCCGAGCACAGATTTTAAAGTTACGTTTTGACCTACTTTTACATTTACCTTTTTCAAATGAATATAAGTCACCTCTAACCCAGAGGTCGTCCGATATACTACAACATTTCCATTCCTCCATTTATCTCTATCTCGTCCAGCCCTTAAAACAACACCTGTCTTAATAGGATACACCTTCGTTCCTATCGGCGCAGCAAGATCCAACCCTGTATGTTTAGTAATCCTATACCTTCCCCTTCCCAAAGATCTTGCTCTTCTCGTTCCAAACTGATCCCGCTCCCTTAAACGTCCTCGAATATCTGCAAGATCACAACGAAAAGGATTCTGATCAGATGTTTTGTTTACAACTTTTTCTTTCACAGGCTTCTTTCGAGAAGGATCAGGAACATCAACAACAACATTATTTTGATCAACCAAAAACTCTGGAACAAGAATTTTCTGCCCATCATACACAACCATAGAAATGGGATTTACCTCATCATTCAACGCTAGCAAGACTTTTATTCTCTCATCAATACCAACATCTTTAACCATAAAACCTTCAGCAACATCCCACAACGAATTTATCCCTTCACTTCCTTGATTATCAATCTCAAACGTAGAAAAATTATTTTCATCAAAACTTTTTTTTAAAACATGCCTTAGCAAATCTCGAGGAATTGAAATATATTGCTGTCTTCGCGCATCAAATGTTAAAGCTACACTATCATTAAAATTCTTAATCTCATTCATATTCGCTTCAGAACCAGTAAATATTTCTGCAAACAACGCATAACTCACCCCTCTTCTTATAGGAACACGCAACGCTACTGTGCCTTTCGCTTTTATATATTGCAGATTCAACCACGGACGCGCATGCGCTTTCCACGGAACTAGAGAAGAAAAAAATGAACCTATCACTCCTCTAAAAAATGCTCTTCTTGTATTCTCCATCACTCTTTTTTTATCTTTGCACTTTAATAAATGTTTTTAGAATTACTCCTCCTTCCTCGTCTGCATAAACGTCGCTGCAACATCGATAATATATTTCCCGTCAGCCAATTTGTACACTAACGGATCACCCTTAAACAATCGAACTAAATCCAACTCAAACTTTCCAGGTTTTAATACATTAATAGAAGCCAAATCTAAGATAACAGGAACATCCTCATCAGCCAACCCAATAATATCCTTCACATCCTCCTCAATCCTCTCACGATCCTCCTTAGAAAGACTCTGCGTCACCTCCTGAACCTTCTTCAGCGCCTCATTCCTCACAAAAAAGAAAAACCTCCCGCTACAATCAGAACACCCTTTCAAAATCTGATTAGAACCATCCTCATAAATCTTCCCACACTTCACACATTGATGCATTTAACGTTTACCCCTCTTCTCCAAAGTAAACAACTCAATCTTATTCGGATCTTTCTTAATCTCCTTCACAATCGTCGCAGGACCAATAATCGTCATTCCAGAGGCCTTGTTCAGCAAAAAATTCGCAACCACCTTCTTCATCTTGTCCACAAAGAGCATATTCCTCGGCTGATAATCAACGCTGCAAATCTCAATTCCCTTAAACTTTTTGTCAATCACCTCCATCGTCCTTCTAATCAATTCAGACTCTTCCTGAGCAGCAAGACGACCTTCCACAAGAATAATCTTATCCTCTTTCACAGACTTCAAAATCTTCTGAATTTTTCCATTTATATCAAGATCAGACACCTCATGATACGGAATAAACTGCAACGTCAGCATACCATCACCTCACCAGCTTGAAAATCTCCTCGTATAACTGTTCCACATTCTTTCCCTTCTCGGCAGAAATACCCACCACAGGATACTGCGGGAACGCCGCCTCAATCCTTTTCACATCAGATCTCTTTAAATCAGTTTTGTTTCCCACAATCAGCACAGGGATGTCCCTCGCGGCCAAATTTCCAATGATCGTGATGTTCACCTGGTTGTAAGGATTCAATGTCGAATCAAGGACAACAAGCACACAATCCATATTGTCAAGCCATTTAATAGACTCAATAACCCCCTTGGTCGCTTCTTTCGCACGCTCCTTAGCCTCCTTCGCGTTCATCTTAAACTTCAAAAAATCCTCATAATCAATCTTCGTCGCGATACCAGGTGTGTCCACAAGATTAAAACTTACTTCCTTTCCCTTCCGCTTAATATGAATTTTTTCTTTGATGATAATCTCCCGCGTCTCATGAGGCACAGGAGAAACAACGCTCATCTCCTCCCCAATCCAATCCTTACAAATACGGTTCGCGAGAGTTGATTTACCCGAGTTCGGAGCGCCATACAACCCAAGCTTCACATGCCTCTTTATCCTAAACATTGAAGAAATAAAATTCAACAAAGACTTGATCTTCTTGATCATCAAAGTGAACTAGCGACCCTCCATCTTTTAAGGTTTTTGGTGATAAACTACCTATATGCCCACAACTCTGATCCCCTTTTAATTAAAAAATTCTTAAAACTTTCTTCTTGAACCCAACCATCTTTCATTTCACATGCACCTCAACAATGTCACCCTCAGCAAGCACATGATCAAGACCAACATTCGCACCCTCATGCCTCACGCTCTTCCCCCAAATGCGCGCAAACCTAAACCTCTCCACAAAATCCTTATGCACATGGGCAGCAAGATCACGCACAGAATCACCTTTCCTCAGCGCAACTGGAGGCCAATCAGGTTTCTTCCTAGGCATCTTCGTTCTCACCCACATCAACCCCAACATTGACCAGACAGCATGTTTTAACTCATCAATCCCACACACAGGATATGAACACTTAAAAGATTTCATCACCTTGTTCACCACCACAAGACACGGCCTTCCACTGCCCTGTTTTTCCTTTAACTTTTCCAGAGGAATCAGCGCTTTCTCAAATTCAGCCTCAATCATTCTCACATCAGCCTCACACTCTCTCGTCCCATCCACGATGATGACAACAAGATCAGCAGCACGCGCAATCCCAAAAAAACTTGGACCCTTCTCAGCATCGGCAAACCCCTCGAAGATCGCAGGAAGCTCCACCATTTGAATCTTCACACCCCCCACATCCATCACCCCAAGCTCAGGCATCTTCGTTGTAAACTCATACTCGGCAACCTTTGTTTTCGCATTCGTGAATTTTCTTAATATCCAAGACTTCCCCGCGTTCGGCAAACCCACAAGCACAACCTGCGCAGCACCTTCCTTCTTGATAGCAACACTAAAACGACCCCCTTTCTTGGCTTGCTCTTTTTCTAACTTCAATCTTAACTTAGAAATCTTCTGCTTTATCTCCTGACGAAGCTTCTCAGCCCCTTTATGCGATGGGGAGGCTGAAAGCAAATTTTCTAAGGCCCTAATCTTTTCCTGTGGCGTTTTCGCCTCCGCAACTTTCTTCTCAGCTTCAGTATACTCATAATTCGCATTAATTGGCATTTTACAGAAGAGTAGGATTCCACATATAACGTTTTCCGTGCCTTTCCTTTTTAACTACCCTCTCTTTTTATAAATGGACATAATACTTGAAAGAAAAATTCTTTTAAAAGCTCATGCACTTGGCAAGCAATAATACCTCTGGCTCTCAGGGGCGTTCTGAACAGTCGCACTTCTTCCACCAATATTCAACACCGCCCCCACTTCCATCGGACCAAGACACTGTTCACTACCTTTGCAGGAATTTATTTCATTTGGATTACAATTTCTCAATCCAAAACTTTCCACTTCTCGACTCCTAAAGATACTGCGAACCTGGAAGCCAGTTGGAATATTCTCGAAATTCCCAAGAAGAGCAAGTGTCCTCTCAAGCGCAGTCTCAGCTCCTTTTTCCTTTTCAACACCACCAAAGTTATACAACCCATACACCGCAATCCCGCCAAGAAGAACCAACGTCACCACAAGCCCCACCTGCTGACCGATCACCCTTTTTGTTGCCACACACTACTTCTTAGAAAAGTACTATATATTCGTTTCGCTTTTAAAAAATTTCGAAACAACAACTTTTATTAAGCTTCCACTTTTCACAAGCATATGCTCGAACGAACACTTATTCTCATCAAACCAGACGGCGTCAAGAGGCACCTCACAGGAGAAATCCTCTCCCGCTTCGAACGCGCAGGACTCAAAATTATCGCAATGAAGATGGTGTATGTCAAAAAAGAATTCGCCCTCAACCACTATCCTGTCACAGAGGTATGGTACAAAAAGGTAGGAACCAACACCCTTGAAGACTCAAAAAAGTACAACATCAGCGCCAAAGAGACCATCGGCACAGAAGATCCTTTAGAAATAGGGAAAAAAGTACACACATGGAACGTGGAATTCTTAACCTCCGGACCAGTCACCGCGCTCGTCTTAGAAGGCTTTCACGCCATCGAAACAGCACGCAAAATCGCAGGAGCAACCCTTCCCAACCTCGCAATGCCGGGCACCATCAGAGGAGACCTGTCAACACACTCAGCGCTCTCCGCAAACATCCACAGCAAGGCAATCCCAAACCTTGTGCACACCTCAGGGGACAGGCCAGAAGCAGAACGGGAAATCAAGCTCTGGTTCCAGCCGGAAGAATTGCACATCTACAAGAGCGTCCACGACTGAAGAGACAAGCTTTTATTCTTTCACAACCAGGAAGGCCCATGCATGAACACTATTTCACGGAAGAGCCAACCTCCCCACTGAAAATTTTCACCATCAAGACAAGACTCAGAGGACAAAACCTTGAGCTTTCCACAGCAACAGGAACTTTCAGCAAGAAAAGAATAGATAAAGGCGCGGCACTCCTCGCTTCCAAATCAATAATAAAAAACGACTGGAACATCCTCGACTTAGGATGCGGTTATGGAGTTGTTGGCATCGCAATCAAACTTTCCAACCCCACCATTACTCTTACCCTTAGTGATATCAACAAAAGAGCACTTCAACTCACCAGAAAAAACTTAGAGCATAATCATCTTCACGCAGACGTCCTCCACAGCAACGGCTTTGAACACCTCACAGGGGTCTTTGACACCATTTTGCTTAACCCGCCCCAAACAGCAGGGAAAAAAATTTGCTATCGGCTCATCGAAGACTCAATAAGGCATCTTAAAAAAAATGGTTTACTACAACTTGTTGCAAGGCACAACAAAGGGGGAATGGACCTTAGCGAAAAAATGCTCGAAACTTATCACAATGTTAAAGAGCTATGTAAAAAATCCGGGTACAGAGTTTACCTCAGCAAGAAAAGACTTTAAAAACATTCACCCCCCCACTACACTATGGCCTATTCATTAACAACCATCAACCTCACCTCAGCCTTCCTTATCCTCGTCTTCGGCTGGGCATTAGGAACCATCCTCGCAAACATCCTCAGAAAAATCCTCAAAGGTATCCAAGCAAGCACAACACTCGAACGGCACTTAAAGCTCAAACTCAAACTCGAACACACCCTTCCAAACACGCTCAAATACCTCATCCTCACCCTCATCCTTGTTCTCGCACTGACGAGAATAGGAATTCCTTATACCTACCTCACTTGGGCAGCGGCATTCGTCATCATCGCCACGTTGCTTTTTATCCTTCTTTCCTTCAAAGACTGGATTCCAAACCTCCTCGCATGGAGACACCTGTCGAGAACACAACGCATAAAAAGCGGAGACGCTATTACCATTAAAGGAGTGGAGGGAAGAGTAGTCGAGGTTGGCCTCATCGAAACGAAGATACAAACGAGCAACAACGAAACCATCTTCGTCCCAAATATCCTCCTCAAGAAGACGCTCAAACAATGATCACAGCCTACTATCTCATCACCACAACAGTCCTCGATCCAGTACGCGTCGCGCAAACACTCCTCCACTTTGAAGAAGTCGAAAACTGCCACCAAGTAGCGGGAGACTACGACCTTATCGTTAGGGTAACCGCACAAGACCTCATCAGCCTCAAAGAAGACTTAAGCCCAAGAATAGAAGCAACGAAAGGCGTGAGCAAGGCGACACTCTTAATCGTCGAAGAATAATTCAAATTTCATACACTCTCATTATCTCTTCCTCCATAAAGTGCAACGCTCCTGGAAAGATGAGCACTTGCGGAAAAATCCTTATTTCTTTTTTAACCACATCTTTTATCGGCCCGTACACAATCCTCTGCCTTTCAGTCCCCAAGGCACAGCACACTACCACCTTTCTTCCTTCCTTTATGACACCTTCCCGCCTTTTCTTTTCGATCTCCAATAACAATTTTAAGGCCTCAGCAGCCGCCATAAAACGCTTTTCCTCAGGACGCAAATCCAACAAGAGCAAGGTGTGAGCATCCTTGTTCTCCTTAATAATATCATAAGGAGTTTCCACCTTCCAATCCTTCTCAGGAAAAGGAACAGAGGCTACCTTTCCAAACTTGTACAAACTCAAGCCAGTATCCCCGACCGCCGTTAACACAGAGGCGTTATGAATTATTTTTACTTTCACCCTCACCTTTCTCGCCGTCACCACAAGATCAGCATGCGTCGTCGCGCAAAACACGTCACCGACCACAAACACAACAACAACTTTTTTTTTAGCTTCTTTTAAAAGCAGCTCAACATCCTCCTCCATCATCCTCCTATCAGCAAGAACAATCTTTTTTCCAGTCAGCTTCTCCAGATTCCTCATCTTTCCCAAGAACGGAGATGTGTAATTTTCAAGATAAACCTTTTTCGCTTTTCTCGCAACATCCAGGCCTCTCAACGAAAGGTCCCTTTCACCAGCGAGGCCTAAGCCAACCAGGTAGAGCATGCTCCCCCCACACAACGATGAACGTCTCTAACACTAAGAACGTTAGCAAGCCGCCAGCAGCAAACGCAACCCAATCTATCGCAATCTTCACAGTCAACAAGCCTAAGAAAAACACCAAGGCGTTCTTTCCCAGGTCTATAAACTTCCTCTGAGCAAACACCAATGTCCCAAGGGGAATACCATACACGAAGATCAAGCCCGCGCTTAACAGCGTTATGTTCCCAGCCAAGATCATTCCAAAATACGCGTACTCCCTTCTCAAAAAAATTCCTCCAATCATTCCCGCAAGGAACAAGAAGAGATTGAACTCTCGCAAGACCAAGAAAATAATTAACGAACATAAGAGCAGCTGCTTCAACCAAAAAAAATACTTCCTTCCAGCAGGAATTTCCTCAGCAGCATTCTTTCCCAACCACACCCCTGCTATTTGACCAGACAATGCGGCAAGCGCTGTTCCTATCATTCCTTACATTTTTTTAAAGAACGCCTTAAAGAAGCTTTTGGTCAAAAAGGGGTTGGTGCGAAACTAATCCTTAACTCTGAAGTTTGTTTGATGCGCTGTTGAAAGGGTGGTTTTCTCGCAAGATTTACCTAAGAAAGATCTTTTACAGCATATCTTAGCATATATTCGCACCAACCCCGGTCAAAAATTAATCAAAATAAAAAGGGTTAGAACCTTTCCTTCACTTTTTTGGAAAGTCCTAAATCTTCACCAAGCCTCACTAAGAGACCGCCATGGAAAGATGACGCCTTTAAAGGAAG